>Ga0074199_1000298_pt1 | contig 90285 bp, 73 predicted proteins | sample EPASupsiteSAE347_FD_64528 | JGI IMG/M metagenome (GOLD analysis project Ga0074199, IMG submission 64528) | Bioremediated contaminated groundwater from EPA Superfund site, New Mexico - Sample SAE3-47 | ecosystem: Environmental > Aquatic > Deep subsurface > Groundwater > Contaminated ...
GCCGCCTGGGAAGTACGGTCGCAAGGCTGAAACTTAAAGGAATTGGCGGGGGAGCACCACAACGGGTGGAGCCTGCGGTTTAATCGGACTCAACGCCGGGAAACTCACCGGACAAGACAGCTGGATGATAGTCGGGCTGAAGACTCTACTTGACTAGCTGAGAGGAGGTGCATGGCCGTCGTCAGTTCGTACTGTGAAGCATCCTGTTAAGTCAGGCAACGAGCGAGACCCACGCCAACAGTTGCCAGCATGTTCTCCGGAATGATGGGGACACTGTTGGGACCGCCTCTGCTAAAGAGGAGGAAGGAATGGGCAACGGTAGGTCAGCATGCCCCGAATTGTCCGGGCTACACGCGGGCTACAATGGACGGGACAATGGGTTTCGACACCGAAAGGTGAAGGCAATCTCCTAAACCCGCCCTTAGTTCGGATTGTGGGCTGTAACTCGCCCACATGAAGCTGGAATCCGTAGTAATCGTGTCTCAAAATGGCACGGTGAATATGTCCCTGCTCCTTGCACACACCGCCCGTCAAACCACCCGAGTGAGGTCTTGATGAGGCTGTCGTATTCGCGGCAGTCGAATCTAGGTTTTGCAAGGGGGGTTAAGTCGTAACAAGGTAGCCGTAGGGGAATCTGCGGCTGGATCACCTCCTAACGATTTATATTTTCGAGCAAGCGGTTGCTGGACAAACTGTAAAATTGCCGGTGTCAACACAATATCTGGCCTCATAGCTCAACGGGAGAGCGATGCCGGAAACGGCAGGGGTGGGGGTTCGAATCCCTTTGAGACCGATCCCATGAGAGGAATACTCTCATGGGAGATGTGCTGCAAAGCACATCTCCGATGCACCTGGAGATGTGAATCACCAGGGAAGGGCTGATGGTCAAGCCAATGACCACATGAAAGCCGTGTACAGGTTTGCACTCTGGACGTTAAATGGGTTTAGCGGAAAGAAATCACTAGAAGATAAACCTGTCAGTGGATGGCTCGGTTCGAGAGCCGAAGAAGGGCGTGCCAAGCTGCGATAAGCTCCGGGTAGGCGCAAGGGTCCTATGATCCGGAGATTCCCTAATGGGTCTTCCTAATACTTCGGTATTGATCCGTAAGGATCGGGAACGCCCCGAATTGAAATATCTTAGTAGGGGCAGGAGAAGAAATCAACCGAGATGTCGTTAGTAAGGACGACCGAACACGACATAGTTCAAACCGAATCCCGCAAGGGAGATGTGGTGTTGTAAGCCCACCGTCTGATATCCTGATGCCGAGCGGAAGTTGCCTGGAACGGCATACCAAAGAGGGTGATAGTCCCGTAGGTAACCGCATCAGGGATCTGGTGGAGTCTTGAGTACCGCGGGTCGGAATTCTCGCGGGAATCCGGGGGTCATCAACCTCCAAAACTAAATACTCCTCGAAACCGATAGCGTAGTAGTAGCGTGAGCGAAAGCTGAAAAGTAACCCTAGAAAGGTGGTTAAAAGCGCCTGAAATTGACAGGTGATGGCGGGTTACGGCATGAAAGGATCTTCCCCACGAAGGAACCCGTCGCGAGGCGGTAGTACGGGTGTGGTTGCCGATGTCGTAACGTACGTTTTGAAGAACGGGCCAGAGAGTTTATCGTATTGGCGAAGGTTAACCCAGAAGGGGAGCCGAAGGGAAACCAACAGGTTCGTAGCGTGAGCGTGGAACGGCGTATTAAAAGTGCGCGGAGTCAGTACGGTAAGACCCGGAGCCGGGTGATCTATGCGTGGACAGGTTGAAGCGTGACGAAAGTTGCGTGGAGGACCGCAAGCGGTTTTGATGTGCAAATCATTCGCGTGATCTGCGTATAGGAGTGAAAGATTAATCGAACCCGGCATCATCTGGTTCCCCCCGAAACATGTCGCAGCATGACCCGACCGGAGATAGTTGGTGAGGTAGAGCACTGATTAGGGGAGCTGGAGGAGAAATCCTTCACCCCCTTGTCAAACTCCAAACTCCCCATCGTCCTAGATGGTCGGCAGTCCGCATTGCGGGGTAAGCTTGTAATGCGTAAGGGAGACAACCCAGACCGTGGTTAATGTCCCTCAATGTAGGCTAAGTGTAAACACTGAAAGGGGTCCTAGGTCAAAGACAACTGGAAGGTGAGCTCAGAAGCAGCTATCCTTTAAAAAGTGCGTAACAGCTTACCAGTCAAGATTTAGGGCACTGAAAATGGACGGGGCTAAAGCCTACTACAGAGACCACGGAGCACCGAAAGGTGACCTCGTAGGGGGGCGTGCTGCATGGGTAGAAGCAGGGGCGTAAGGTCCTGTGGACCGTGCAGTAATGAGAATTCTGGCAATAGTAGAAGCATAGTTGGGTGAGAATCCCAACCGCCGCAGGGGCTAGGTTTCCTCGGCAATGATCGTCAGCCGAGGGTTAGTCGGTCCTAAGGTGCGTCGTAACTCGAACGTACCGACAGGGAAACAGGTTAATATTCCTGTACCATCTGACTTTTAGCGAAAGCCCTGACGCTTCGGGGTATGCTTAGCGGGGTCGTCGCCCCGTCCAAGCGTATAAGCCTGGGGAGTACCGTAATGGTGAGAAGCAGGTGAAAGCGTGATGGGGAAACTGAGCAAATTCCTGGAGCCCATGAAAAGGGAGTCAGATGTCCGTACCGAGAACCGACACAGGTGCCCCTCGCTGAGAAGGCGAAGGCGTGTCGGATTTAAATGACTTAAGGGAACTCGGCAAATTAGCCCCGTAACTTCGGGATAAGGGGTGCCTGCCTGGTGATCAGGCAGGTCGCAGTGACAAGGGCTCTCTAACTGTCTAATAACAACATAGGTGACTGCAACTCGGAAACGACTAGTATAGTCACTGATTCCTGCCCAGTGCGAGTATCTGAATACCCAGTACAATGGGACGAAGGACTCGTAAACGGCGGGGGTAACTATGACCCTCTTAAGGTAGCGTAGTACCTTGTCGCTTAATTGGCGACTTGCATGAATGGATTAATGAGAGAGCTACTGTCCCTAAGTCATATCCGTTGAACTTTTTGTCCTAGTGCAGAGACTAGGGACTCCTACTGGGAAGTGAAGACCCCGTGGAGCTTTACTGCAGCCTGTCGCTGATGTACGATATTTCTTGCGCAGGGTAGATGGGAGGCGTTATATCCGTTACTTTCGGGTAACGGGGAGCCAACGATGAGACACCATCCTGGATTTGTTGTACGTCTAACTCTGACGAGGACACCGGTAGGTGGGCAGTTTGGGTGGGGCGCCACACCCTCGAAAATGTATCAAGGGTGCCCTAAGGTCAACTCATGTGAGTCAGAAACTCACAGGAGAGTGTCAAGAGCATAAGTTGGCCTGACGCGATCACGCATAGCAAGTGATCGCGAGAGGAAACTCGGGTCTAACGAACCAATACGCCCTTTTGGTGAGGGCTATTGACTACAGAAAAGCTACCCCGGGGATAACAGAGTCGTCGCCGGCAAGAGCACATATCGACCCGGCGGCTTGCTACCTCGATGTCGGTTCTTTCCATCCTGGCTGTGCAGCAGCAGCCAAGGGTGAGGTTGTTCGCCTATTAAAGGGGATCGTGAGCTGGGTTTAGACCGTCGTGAGACAGGTCGGTTACTATCTAGTAGGAGTGTTTGGAGTCTGAGGGTAAGAATGAAATAGTACGAGAGGAACTTTCATTCGGCGCCACTGGTCTATCGGTTGTCCGACAGGGCATCGCCGAGCAGCTACGCGCCAAGGGATAAAAGCTGAAAGCATCTAAGCTTGAAACCCGGCCTGAAAAGAGACTCCGTTGAGGACATGGGTAAAAGACCCGTTTGATAGGCTTGGGATGTACGCACGAAGGTTACGACGTGTTCAGTCCGCAAGTACTAACGTCCGATTACTAGTGTTCTACACCGCCAAACCCAGACGAAATTCAGAGTGCAAACCTTATATCCTATCTTGCCATACAAGGTAGGGTATCATACTACACGGCTGCCAAGGTGGCGGAGCGGCCACGCGGTTGACTGCAGATCAACTACACTCCGGTTCAAATCCGGACCTTGGCTTTGGTGGTAGCGGCCATAGCAGTTGGGACACACCTGGACTCTTTCCGAACCCAGAAGTTAAGCCAACTCACGTAGTATGCTGTACTGAGGTACGCGAGTCCTCGGGAACCATATCACGCTGCTACCACCTTCCTTCTTATCAGAAGTCTGTTTCTGAAATGTTTCACAAGAGAGCGGATGCTCTCGTTGTGTCATCGTATCGTCGTACCGGATACCGGCAGGTTCATGGCCTGCGTGACAACTTCATTCCCGAAAAAAGGTCGGTTTTCCCTTCTGCCGTTTCCTGATCCCGGTCCGGGACGGACACCCATCAATTCCCGAAGCACCTGTTCTTCCCGCCGCCAACAGCCAATACTACGGCCAGGACGGCACTTATAAGAAATGCCAGAACGGTCTGCAGCCCGGCGGTGATCCCTGACAGGATAAGAATGGCGAGGACGAGGGAACTGACTGCAGTACCTGCAAGCAGGTTCAGGAGCAACCGGCATCTCGTCGGTCTGCAGTTCTTGATCCACAGATAGGCGGTCCCGATCAACAAGGCGAACAGAGGGATACCGGTAAAGAGTGTCAGCACAGCGGCGGGTATGCCCATATCGATCAGAACTATTGCTGTCAGAAGAGCGGTTCCCCCTCCAAGTATGCGGCACTTCCGGTATGCCTGCATCCAGTTCCCGGAGGGTGATGCAGCGACAATTTTTGCATTTCCTCCGAGAGCATCGACCCGATCCGCGGTTTGAGATACGTATTTGCCAAATGCAGGGGCCCAGCGGTTATCTTCCGGGATGGCCCGTTCTATCCACCGGAGATTGGATAAGAGTCTTTCCTCTTTTGCAAGGATCTCCGATTTGTCACGAACCGGGATAGTGATCTGGAAAGACCCTGCAATATGGCGCAAGACCGGCCGGGTGCCCATAGTTACCGTGGGTTCAACCACCCGCCGCGATTCGCCGGTTACCTGCCGTACAACAACCGTGAATACCTGGCCTTTTTTAATTCCTTCCGGCAGGTCGATGGTCAGCATACCCTGCACACCGCTTTGAATAAAGGGCAGTGGCAGGTAGGTGATACTACCGGTATCACACCTGACCGTGTTTTCATCGATACGGGCAAACCGGCGGGAGCGGTAGGTCCTGCCTGCGATCCGCAGGATTTCGTTGATATCAACGCCCGGCAGGAATATCGTGGCATGACTGCCTTCCGGCAGGTTGCCCCAGTCTATCATCAGTTCATCGCACACCTGTTTTGATGCTGACGGCCTGATCTCGAATGTCTGGGGAATGCGGCGGGATGATACAAGTCCCGGATTGGCAGACTCCACGATTGCAAGGTTTCTCTGGGCAAGTTTATCGGATGTCGAAGGGGTGGAATTATTCTGCGCGAGTGAGGGTGTAAAGAAAATCTCTGAAACCAGGCACTGGTGGTTGTTCCGGATGAGTTCCTGAATTGACTTGCGGTTTGCGGGAAACGGCCCGTCAACCGGTGCAGGCTGGATGGGATACTGCGGGTGCGTCTGGTTGAAGTCCAGCCAGCAGCCGAAGTATCTGACCACCATAGTTCCCCCTGCATCAGCAGGGATTGTCATGACATTTGGGTTGTCCGTCTGGGTGGTCAGGCTGGCACTGGCAGAATCGATACGCGGTGCGGCAAAACAGGGAATAGCGGAGATCTCGTTATTCGTGATCCCGAGAAGAGGGATTGCCGCTCCTCCCTGCTCATACCTGCGGTAGGTAGTTGCCGGGTTATATTCGAGAGACGTTGTTGCTGTTGTGAAAATCCGGAAAAAGACCCGAACATCCGTTGCCGGCGCTACCAGGGATAAATACCGGACTTTGGCTACTGCAAAGTTGTAGACCGGGATGTTTCCGATCTTTTCGGATAATTCAAGCTGCGAGACCTGCTGATCGGTGGAGATGTCCGCTTCGAATGTCTGTCCGCCGGTGTTTCCTGAGTTGAGGTTGGATATAACCTGCGTGATGAAAGCCGAGGGATTATTGTTGATGGGTACACCGAATCTGGATTCACCATTTTTTATCTGGAAGACCCGGAGATCCGTGCTAAGCCACGAGGTCTCCCCGTCAATCTCATAGGGGTTGGGTTGTCGTATGAGATACAGGTAGCCGGTGCCCGACTGGGATGACATGGTTGCCTGGAGGGTAACGGTAATCAGATCGCTGGTGAACCCGGAGGTGCCGGTAAATGATATGTCATACACCCAGGTAAGCCGCTGGCGCCGGTGAAGGTGTGTGCTGTCTTCGAACTTCAGGGCCACGGGGGTGATTGTCATTCCCGGAATGTTCTGGCTGGGATGCAGGGCAGGTGTATACTGCATTGTTGCCGAGGTGAAGCCGAGTTCATCGGGACTGAAACCATCGAGGACTATATAAAAAGCGGATGCGATGACAGCGGGCGTTGCAGTAGGGAGCATGGCCTCGATCTCATAATCGGAGAAGGTATTCCGGTCGATAATGAAGAAGAGAGCCTTTGTGCAGCTGTATGGCGGGGGACCGAATTGAAGGCAGCGGTCTTTCAACGCTTCACGATATACCTGCATCTTCTGATGTGCCAGCGCAAGACTTACCGGAGTAGTGTCCGTCTCCCAGTTGTAGGAGGTCCACAACGTATCTGTGAGTGTCGCACCGGGATCCCGCTGGCGGTTCTTCCAGGCCAGCTCCGATTCGGGGGCCGGACTCAGGGAGGGGTCGATGACCCGTTTCTCGTTGACCTCGGGCGTGCCGACAGAAAGGGTTGGCGCGACGTGCCAGCCCCATCCCCAGGGAAGGTGGCAGTCAGGATGATTGGGGGTCAAGGGATCAAGACGGTGACCTGCGCTCGCACGGATCCAGACTTTCTCAGGGTCCAGTAAAGGATTAGTGTCATCCGGCCCCCTCATCAGGTGGCACATGATATGGGCCCGAATCCAGCAGCCATCGTCCGGAAAGAGAAACGGAATGCAGGATGTCGAAGGATTACAGGGATCGCATGATTCTGCGTTCATATTTTCATAGGTTTCCTGTGCCACGGCTTCATCTACGGGGGGATCCTCCGGAGGTATCTTCTCTTCACCTGGCACACCGGCTGCCGTTTCGGGTGGTTGCCGGACATCGATAATCTCATGATCATCACGGGTTTCCGTGATCAGGCGCTCGGAGCCATCCTTCAGTGCAGCCTCAAGACTCGTTCTCATGCGTTCGAAGTTCGGATCGGATTTGAGCAGGGCATGAATTGCCGCAGATGGCTGTAACCGGATCAACAGGTTCCCGTGTTCATCCGGGTCAAGTCGTTCGACCTTGAAGACCATGGGGATGAGAAGATCCGTGATCACTCCCGATTCATCATCGATCTCAACATATACCGGCTGGTTGCTTTTCTCCAGGCGATCGATAATGTCTCCCCAGTGAACTGCCCGGGGGTTTTTCATATCCAGAATACCCTTCTGGCCCGTCTTGAATTCCACCGTCACGTTACCGGGTAATTCTCCGGCAGGCCGGGACACCCACGTCTCTCTCGTGGGAGAGAGCACTCGGATGCTGTCAATCAGTGTTCGTCTGAACATACGGACATGTCAACTCCTGATAAATTTCGGAAAGGTCTTTCGTGGTTATTGTCGGTGGATGATCCAACAATGTTGGAGCGAACCGTCTGGAATAAGGGGTCGTCGCCAGACGGCATCGGATGCATTTCGGTAAAGGTATAGTATATCACATAGTAGATATTTTTATTTAATAAATAATTTATATCGGATTAAATTAGTTTTCAAATACTCTTATCTTCTGTGAATCCTGGCTGTCATAAAGAGAAGTATGTCTCGCTGCCACCACCTTCCTTCTTATCAGAAGTCTGCTCCTAAATGTTTCACAAGAGAGCGGATGCTCTCTTCTTGTCATCGTATCGTTATACCGGATACCGGCAGGTTCATGGCCTGCGTGACGTATCATATCGTTGTTATCAGATCCGGTTCAGGAATCACCGTACACCTGCGCCGGTTCCAGAATCCCGGGAAACTTCTCCCGGCAGGACTTCCGGGCCAGCCAGCAGAGGTGACAGGCATCGGCAACACCCGCTGCCGGAGGAGGAAAGCCAAGGACCCTTGCCAGTTCTGCCGGCCCGCCCGCAAGGAGCGGCCCGCATATCGGGTGTTCCTGCGGGATATAACTACGAACAAGCTCGCTGAGTGGCGTCGTCCAGATATTGCCTATGCAGATCCCCTGGCAGATCTGGAGGTTGCCGCACGCATCGACATGCAGGCGCGAGGGATGCTGGAGGTCTTCGTAGGGGCAGATCGTGAACTGCCGCCAGTCCGTGGCAGTGATATACCCGCTCAGCTGTACCGCTGCCCGGCCCCGGAACAGGATCCCGCCTCCCGTGATGACCCCCCGCTGACGCTCTTGCCGCAGGGACCCGGGTGTATCGGGGCCGGAACCCCCGGGGTCCAGCGCAAGGATTGCCGCCGGCAGGCCCATCGCCCGCGCTGCATCGAATGCCCGGCGGGCCGGGTTCTCCAGTCGGTTCTCATAATGGAAGATATCGTCGCTGATGCTGAGATCTGCGATCCCGAGGTCCCGGAGCGGTTCAAGGAAACACCGGGCATTTTCATCGGAGGTTGCAAAGTACCCGTTCGTCACGATACCGACAGAGTATCCCCTGCTGCGGGCCTGGCGGATGCCATCAAGCAGGACCGGATAAAAGAGGAACGGTTCGCCGCCCTCGAAGTAGATCTTTTCTACCGTTCCCAGAGCATCAGCCTGATCGAGGAGAGTGGAGATCTGCGACAGGGTGAACGTCCCCCCGGAACGCGGGCTGCTGCAGACAAAGCAGTGCTGGCACTCAAGCGTGCACTGGTAGGTGAGGAGAACGTGGATCTGCGTTATCATCGTACGGACCCGTGATAAGTACGGATATCATCCGGCAATGATGATACTATCCCCGGTCACCGTGCAGAACCGGTATCGGTAAGATTCGGCAGACTTCACGTTACCGGAAACGGGTGATCGGTGTCACCGTTTCACATCATCTTGATGCCGCTTCCCGATTGCGAGTCCCGCCGCTACGGCAATTGCTGTGGGCAGAGCATACCGGAGCGGGGCGGACTGGGTCGTCTGCCGGGCCGGCGCGGTCGGTTGGGCCGGTGTGGCGGGTGCGGTTGTAGCCCGGGACGTCGGACTTTCTGCAGGAGTGATGGGGATCGTTGTCGGGACGGTTGCCGGAGATGACAAGTCCGCACCGATCGCGTAGAGGTACTTATCGTTACTCCCAACGTAAACCACACCGTCAGCAACGGCCGGAGACGAATCCACCCAGTCCCCCGTAGTGAATCGCCATTTCTCTTTTCCGGTCACGGCATCGATGGCGTACAGGTTGTTATCTTCACTCCCGACATAGACAACCCCGTTCGCGACCGACGGGGATGAAACCACCCGATCGCCGGTAGCGAACCGCCATTTCTCTTTCCCGGTTACGGTATCGATGGCGTACAGGTTCTTGTCCCAGCTCCCGACATAGACACTGCCGTTTGCAACTGCCGGGCAGGAAATCACCCGATCGCCGGTAGCAAATCGCCATTTCTCTTTTCCGGTCTTGGCATCGATGGCATACAGGCGTTTATCCTCGTTCCCGACATAGAGGACACCGTTTACAACCGCCGGGGTCGAATACACCCTGTCCCCTTCTGCAGTTCTCCATTTCTCCGTTCCCGTTGCAGCGTCGATGGCATACAGGCCTTCATCGCCACTCCCGATATAGACAATCCCATTCGCCACTACCGGAGACCGGGTCACTATCCCACCCGCAGTGAACCGCCACTTCTCTTCTCCCGTTACGGCATCGATAGCGTGCAGGCTTCCGTTGGCACCCTTGAGATCGTACAGGCTTTCATGAGAATTCCCTGCATAGACGATCCCGTCCACGACGGTCGGAGAAGAATACACCCAGCCACCCATGGCGAACTTCCACCGCGCGTCTCCCGTCACGGCATCGATGGCGTACAGGTTCTTGTCCTCGCTTCCGACATAGACACTACCGTTCACAACCGCCGGGGATGCATACACCCGGTCTCCCGCAGTGAACCGCCACTTCTCTTCTCCCGTTATGGCATTGATGGCGTACAGGTTCCTGTCCTCGCTTCCGACATAGACAATCCCGTCCGCCACGGTCGGGGAGGAGTACACGATACCTCCGGTCGCGAACCGCCAGAGTTCCGTATCCCCCGGCTCGATACCGCCGTTATCGTATACTCCGGTATGTTCCGGGTCGGCCCGGAACATCGTGTCTTCCGCTGAAGCCGGGACAATGGAAATAACAAGAAGAGGAACGATAAGGCATAGGATTGAAAATAAGAAATACCTTGAATATGTGTCCCTGAACCGTCTTCCGCAATGCGATATGTTCTGGTCTGCCATAACGTTTCACCTGGTTCTTCCTCTTACATCTTTCTCGTGGGCATTTCAGTAAATCATGATTAAAAATGGTTGACGATTAACGCCGCTTCCGGATTGCAATTCCAGCTGCCACGACAATCGCGACGGGCAGAGCGTCCAGGAGTGGGGCGGACTGGGTCGTCTGCCGGGCCGGGGCCGGCGTTGTCATCTGGGCGGTTGCGGTTGTAGTAGTACGGGCTGTCGGGCTTCCCGCATCCGTGACCCGGATAGTTGGCACTGTTGTTGGAAACGACGGGTTCGTACCGATCGCATAGAGGTTCTTATCATTACTCCCGACATAGACAATGCCATCCGCTACAGTCGGGGATGAAAGTACCCAACCGCCTGTAGTGAACTTCCATATTTCTTTTCCTGTCACGGCATCGATGGCATAGAGGTTCTTATCATTACTCCCGACATAGACAATGCCAGCCGCCACAGCAGGGGACGAATCCACATAACCCCCGGTAGCGAATCGCCATTTCTCTTTACCCGTTACGGTATCAACCGCGTACAGGTTCTTATCTGCGTTCCCGATGTAGACCGTGCCGTTAGCAACAGCAGGGGATGAAAACATCCAACCTCCTGTAGCAAACTTCCATTTTTCCCTACCCGTCAGAGCATCGATGGCATAGAGGTTTTTATCCTCGCTCGCAGCAACATAGACAATCCCGTCTGCCACGGCAGGGGATGGATACATCCGATCTCCTGCAGTAAACTTCCACTTCTCTTTTCCTGTAGCAGCGTCGATGGCATACAGATTCCTGTCCCCACTCCCGGCATAGACAATGCCGTTAACCACAGTCGGGGAAGAATCCACCCACATTTCCGCAGCAAACCTCCACTTCTCTTTTCCCGTAACAGCATCGATAGCATACAGGTTGTTATCCCCACTCCCAACATAGACAATACCGTTCGCTACAGCCGGGGATGAAGCCACCTCGCCTCCTGTAACGAACTGCCATTTCTCCTTTCCCGTAACAGCATCGATGGCATAGAGGTTTTTATCCCTGCTCCCGGCATAGACAACGCCTTTCGCCACAGCCGGGGATGAGTCAACGAAACCTCCCGTAGCGAACTGCCACATCTCTTTTCCAGTTGCAGCATCGACTGCATACAGGTTCTTGTCCTCGCTCCCGACGTAGACGACACCATCCGCCACAGCCGGGGAAGAATACACGATACCCCCTGTAGTAAAATGCCATAGTTCCGTATTCCCCGGCTCAATACCGCCGTTATCGTATACACTGGTATGTTCCGGGTCGGCCCGGAACATGGCATCCTCCGCCGAAGCGGGAATAACGGAGATCAGGAAAAGGAGAACGATCGGTATCAGAATGAAGAGATGCCGTGAACGAGGATTACGGCATCGTCTTCCAAAAGGGGGTGGGTTTTGGTTTGCCATGATCTGTATCTGCTTCTTTCGTCGCACATCGTTCTCAGATCTTCAGCAAACCTAAATTGAAAAAGAAGGTACCGATCCCTGTATCCGTGACCTGGAACGGGACTATGGTATACGTGTCGTCGTACTCCTTGGTGTCGTCAAACGCAGCGAGGAGAGCGCCCGCTGCATCGCTGCCTTTCAGGTGTCCGGAGCCGGTAAGCTTGAAGAGATTCGTACCGTTGTTGAGTTTCATGTTGCGGACATACTCCCCGCTGACATCGATATCGAGCTGGTTGTTCTGCATCGGGTGCTGCACGATGAGATAGTACTGCCCGGTCGGGAGTTTTCCCGACATTGCCGCATCGACATTGAAGGTAAAGGAAGCATCGGAATTTGCCGGGGTTGTTGTCGTATAGGCATAATCATCGCCGATGATCCAGATCCGGACCTCTGCAGGGTTCCCTTCCGCAGTCCCGGTTACCGTGAACGGCTGCCCTTTTTCAACCTCCAAAGAAGATATATTTGCGGTTATGAACGGCTTTTTGAGGATGATACCTACATTGGCGGTATCCGTGGCCGGCGGGTCCGTTGCGTTCGGCTGGCTCTCTGCATAAACGGTGTATGCCCCGGCATCAAGCGGGAGATTCGCGGTGTAAAAAGAATATTCCCAGGAGTGATCCGGGTTTGTCTTCACAGCGGTAAATGTGTCGGGGTTTCCGCTTACGACAGCATTCTTGGGTGACGTGAGTGCGACACCCGTAGCCGGAAGATTGGGGCCGGTCAGGAACAGGTAGGTGGAATCTGAGTCATTATTCTGGCCCCGGAAAACCACGTTTTCGCCCAGATAATAGGAGAGGTCTCCGTCTGCGGAGATAGTGACTCCCGTGCCTGCCGGTGCAGAAAGCATTGAACTCCCTGCAGCGGTGACTTCGAATGGGATCACGGTATAGGTGTCAGCGGTATAATCGCCCGCCGCTGTGTTGTCGTTGAACGCAGCGAGGAGTGCGCCCGCCGCATCGCTGCCTTTCAGGTGTCCGGAGCCGGTAAGCTTGAAGAGATTCGTACCGTTGTTGAGTTTCATGTTGCGGACATACTCCCCGCTGACATCGATAGCGAACTCGTTGTTCTGCATCGGGTGCTGCACGATCAGATAGTTCTGCCCGGGGGATAGTTTCCCGGAAAACGTTGCATTGCCGTTCAAGGTGAAGGTGGCATCGGAACCTACCGGGGTCGTAGTCGTATAGGAATAGTCATTGCCAATGATCCAGATCCGGACCTCTGTCGGGATCCCTTCCGCAGTCCCGGTTACCGTGAACGGCTGCCCTTTTTCAACCTCCAAAGAAGATATATTTGCGGTTATGAACGGCTTTTTAAGGATGATACCCACATTGGCGGTATCCGTGGCCGGCGGGTCCGTTGCGTTCGGCTGGCTTACGGCATAGACGGTGTACGTGCCGGCATCGAGCGGGAGATTTGTTGTGTAATAGGTGTATTCCCAGGTCTTGTCCGGTTTTGTCTTCACTGCTGTAAATGTGTCGGGGTTTCCGCTTACGACAGCAGTCGTGGGTGACGTGAGTGCGACGCCCGTAGCCGGAAGATTGGGGCCGGTCAGGAACAGGTAGGTGGAATCTGAGTCGGTATTCTGGCCCCGCAGGACCACGTTTTCCCCAAGATAATAGGCCTGGTCTCCATCTGCAGAAATAGTAACTCCCGTGCCTGCAAGGGCAGGGGATACCAGCAGGGCTGCTGCTCCTGTCAAGAGGAGCAGCAGGATCACGTTCCGAACCCTGAATGGGTTGCTGCTACAATGTTGTTGCATATGTAAATACGTAGATATTTACAATATAAAATCTTTCTCTTGGAAGTTTGCCTGCATCGGTTTGCCAGGATTACCTGTCCGGCGGTGATCGGAAAAAAGTCAGAGATGACCGTCCGGTTCGGGAGATCCGGGCATGTGCCCGGTCTTTGCAAAAGTGTAGAGATTCAGTGTTGCAATTCCTCCGATCGTTGCCGCGATTAATGCAAGACTGGACAGGGCGAGAACGTACAGGAGGCCGGCAGTCAGCCACTCGGCGGGAGGAGGCCAGTAGTCGACTGCGATGTTCCCGCCAGCTATTATCGGGAAGAGCAGGGATGCGAGCAGGGCAGTGAGCACGATGGTTCCCAGGCCAAGCATGCAGGCAGCGACCTCGCCCCGGATCCTCCACATCAGGGTACACGATCCCAACAATGCCTCTTTGAGGCACTTCTTCTCAATCACTATCCCCAGGACAACGAAGAGGGTCAGGATAAACAGGAGTACGGTGATTGCTGAAAGGATCGCGGTCTCCATCAGACCATAAAAACAAATGAGTGAAAGACCGAGTGAAAGACTGATTCCGAATTCTCCGCCAGGCAGGAGGGAATTCGCGAGGTTCGGGGTGAAGACATAGTTGAAGGGGCTCTGGCCGAACACAGCAGGCAGGAACTGCAGGATGTTGACGCCCAGCAGATAGGAATATTGACAGGCAATGTACAGCAGGGTGCCTGCAAGCGCCACCACTACCGAGAACTTAGCCAGAGGTATCAGGTGTTTTCCGGCCATTGCAAGGCCGTGGGAGAATGAGACAGGACCGTGCCTCTCCTGAGAGAGGGCGAGAACAAGGCCCGCCAGCAGGAATGCCAGGCAGAACACCGTCAGGAATTCGACGATAATTGTTGTGACAAACATCAGGATAACTGAATAGAGCAGACTGGTGCCGGTATAGAAATCCGGCCACAACCGGGTAATGGTGGGATCGGCAAAGAACCGCCACTGGGCGATGTAGGGATCCGTGAAAAGCACCCACTGGGGGGATGAGAATGCTATGCTGGAAACGCCCCGGATAATGAGTAGTCCGACAAGTACAAACGCAACGAGAAGTGGGAACCCGAGAAGCCGTGGATTATGGAGAAGGGTTCGCAATCCTGACCGTGCGGCCCCGACACCGCGTCGGATCGATCCCAGTCCGCCGGATCCGCCGCCCGGGCCATCGTCATAGGCGGATTCAGATGAGTTGCCAATACCGGTCTGTATGGTATGGACTTTCGGGGTTCTCCGGCACAGCCCCAAACACTGCTCGATGATACCGGAAAAAAGTTGCATTATTTCACCTCCCTGAGTGTTTGAGCAGACTCGGGCCGCCACCTGCTCCTTGCCAAGGTGTAGAGATCCAGGGCAGCAATCCCACCGATCGTTGCCGCGACAAGGGCAGTGCTGAAAAGGACAAAATCGTACAGGAGGCCGGCAATCAGCCACGCATCGCCGGGACGCCAGGTGATCTGCAGAGGAGGGGTGACCATCGCGTGCGTTACATTGAAGAGCAGGTACATGAGCAAAACGGCGATTACAACAGTCCCCAGGCAGACAATGCAGGCGGTTACTTCGCCCCAGACTTTTTTCATGGCGGTACAGGATCCCTGAACCGCTTCCTTCAGGCTCTTTCCCTCGAGCACGATAAGGGGCACGACAAACAGAGTCAGGAGAAAGAGGAGCAGGTTGATTGCGGAAATGATCACTGTATCGACATAGGAAAACCAAATCACGTCTGCCATCATCTCATGCAGTGTCAGCGGGCCGTCAACCGCCGGGTGAGTGATGAAGACGCTTGGGTTGAGGGTCCAGTTGAACGGGAACTGGATGAATATCTGGCCCACAAATACCTGAAGATACGCGAAGATATTGAATGGATAGGACACCCACCAGGTCATGCTTAAGCCTGCTTCGAAGAGCACCGTACAAGCAAGTGCCAGAATAACAGACCACACGGTAAGAGGTCGTGCGTATTTTCCGGCCAAGGTGAGTCCCTGCGTCAATGAAGCCATGGTGCCTTTCTGTGAAGCGATGCTCAAAACAAGGCCTGCCAGCAGGAATACCAGGCAGAACACCGTTAAAAACTCGATGACGAATGTCAGGCCATGCCATATGGGGATATCAGGCACCCTGTTAACGTAAAGGAGAGAAAGCAGCGATTGGCCGATGATGTTCCCGATAAAGACAAGTCCGATCAGGAGCGTGAACCAGAAAAGTTGTGGGTTCTGGACCAGCGTTTTTGCTGCTGATATAACTGTCCCCACACCCCGTCGCATCGTTCCCGATCCGTCGGTTCCGCCGCCCGGGCCATCGTCATAGGCGGATTCAGATGAGTTACCAGTACCGGTCTGTAGGGGATGGACTATCGGTGTTTTCCGGCACAGGCCGAACCACCGATCGGCAGTTTCAGATCCCTGGGTCATTCCCGATCCTCACGGATCTTTGCGAGCAGTTCTTCTGCCATCTTGGTCGGGTCCTGGGTCTTTTCGAGTTTTATCCCCAGTTCGGATGCAAAATCCCATATGAACTCGATGCATTTCGTGAATTCGTTGCAGGAAATGCAATCGCCCTCATGCTCGTACCAGACCTGCATGCCATGCTTCTCCGAGACCAGAATATAGGCATTGGTCTGGAAAGGTACAGATCTCCCGAACAGGATGCCCCGCTTGACATCGATCGTTTCAATCTGGATTCTGTTTGCGCTGGCCATCTCCCGCAGCGAGGTCTCGATCTTCTCATCCATTATGAGGAGCGCCTGGGAGACACCCTGCCGTGTTATCCCGATATGGTTTGCGATCGAGACGTTGGACATCCCGCTGCGCCGCATCTTCCAGAACGTGAACTGTTTGTCATTCACCGGCAGAAACATGTGTGATCTCCTAACGGCGACGCCATGCCATAATCCCCAGCACCAGAACGATTGCCCCGAACGTGGCGAACTGAAGCGGGGCCGTTGCCGTGGACTGCGCCTGTGGCGATGAGTTTCCTGTTCCGGTAACCTGGAACGGAATCACGGCGTAGGTATCCCCGGTATAGTCGTTAGGCGCTTCGTTGTTTTTGAACGCATCAACGAGTGCATCTGCCGCATCGCTGCCTTTCAGGCTTCCCGAGCCGGTGATCTTGAAAAGATTCGTGCCATTGTTGAGTTTCAGGTTGCGGACATTCTCCCCGCTGACATCGATATCGAACTCGTTGTCCTGCATCGGGTGCTGCACGATGAGATAGTACTGCCCTGCAGGAAGGTTCCCTGACATTGCCGCATCGGCATTGAAGGTGAAGGAAGCATCGGAATTTACCGGGGTTGGTGTAGTATCTACATAGTTATCGCCGATGATCCAGATCCGGACTTCCGAAGGATTACCTTCCGCGGTTCCGGTGATCGTGAACGGCTGTCCTTTCAAGACGGATGGAGGAGCGATCCCCGCAGTGATAAATGGTTTTTTGAGTACGATACTGGTCGTACCATACGATGCCTCTGCCAGCTGGCCTTTCGCTTTTGGCTTACTCACTGCATAAATGGTATATACCCCTGCATCCAGCCTGAGATCAAATGTATAAAAGGTATATTCCCACGTGTTATCCGGTTTTGTCTTAACTGCGGTAAATGAACCGGGATCTCCGCTGACCGGCATCTGATACGGTGAAGAAAGTTTGCCGCCACCATTCGCAAGGTTGGAGCCGGTTATGAAGAGATACGTGGTATCTGAATCGCTGTTCACACCGGAAATAACCACTTCTTCCCCCAGATAATAACTCTGGGATCCTTTCACGGCAATGGTAACAAATGTCGGATCTGCTGATACGGGAGATGCCAGAAATACCGCTGTACCGAATGCGATGAGGAGAATGATCACCCCTCTGAATCTGTGGGGAGGCATGTTATCGGGCATAGGTAAAGATATGGATGTTTACAATATAAAATTATCCCGGCCCGGGTTTTCGGGATAATCGTCTCCCGATCTGCGCGGTCTGCCGGTATTTTCCGACACCCCGGGATGCGGGATATCTGCCGGCTGAAGTCCAAGAATAAAAAAGTTATGTATCGGATTCCATTCCGTCTGATTCGGGCATGTGCCCGGTCTTGGCGAAGGTGTACAGGCTCCGTGTTGCGATCCCTCCAATTGTTGCCACGATAACTGCAAAGCTGAACAGGACAAGAATGTACAGGAGACCGGCAGCTATCCCCTCATCCCGGTACCATATCAGGGGATGCGTAACAATACCGGCTGCGACCTGGAAGAGCGGGTACGTATACGCGGCACCATATACCAGGATTCCAAGACTGAGAACGCAGACTGCCACTTCACCCCAGGCCCTTCTCATGAGAGTAAACGAACGTACGACCGCCTCCTTCAGGTTCCTCCTCTCCAGCACGATCAGGGGTACCACAAAAAGGGTAAGGACGAACAGGAATACGTTGATTGCTGAAAGCATCAGTGTCTGCGTGAGTGTACCGGTTCCCCCCCACCGCCACCACCACACCGCACCACCCAGGTAAGGAACGTAGTCCTCCAGGTGGTTGAAGATATAGTAGAAGGGGAGGTTATAGTTCACGCTGAACACGAATTCCCCGACAGTCCAATGAAAAGTCGACATCAGGGGGAATGACTGGGGCCACCGTACATTCAGTATATTGGAATACTGGCATACGATGAAGGGCAGCGTGCCTGCAAAGGCAACAACTACGGACCATATAGTGAGGGGTATCAGGGATTTTTTTGCCTCGGTGAGTCCATGGATGAATGAGACAGGATCGCCCTTCTTTACGGAGATGCTCAGGATAAGGCCTGCCAGTGAGAATGCCAGGCAGAACACGGTCAGGGCCTCGACTGTAAATATCAGGGTGAGCTGGGTCAGGGTAGCGGGGATCAGTTGTCCTGTCAGATCCTGTCCGTAATCGATGGTGATGCTGCCAAGCAGCAACCGGTTGACGTCAGCGACTACCCCCTGGGCGATGAAATGCCAGGCCAATATCAGGCCGAAGAGGAGCGAGAACCAGAGGAGCTGCGGGTTCCGGAGAAGCGTTCTCATGCCCGACCAGGTGGCCCCGATCCCCCGTCGGATTGCTTTCGATCCGCCAGCCCCGCCATCCGGACGCCCTTCACAGATGGGTTCCGACGGAATACCAATCGCTGCCTGCAAGGCAGGTACTGCCGGTGGTTTCCGGCACAGGCCGAGCCACCGATCGGCAATTTCCGATACCCGGGTCATTCCGGATCCTCCCGGATCTTTGCAAGCAGTTCCTCTGCCATCCGTGTCGGGTCCCCGGTCTTTCCGATCGTTAGCCCCAGTTCGGCTGCGAAGTCCCAGACAAACTCGATGCACCGTGCGTAGTCTTCGCACGAACCGCAGTCTCCGTCATGCTCGTACCAGACCTGCATGCCGTGTTTCTCCGAGACAAAGATATATGCCTTGGTCCGGAACGGGATGGACCTCCCGAACAGGACACCCCGTTCCACATCGATCTTTTCGATCCGGATACGGTTAGCGTCGGCCATATCCCGGAGTGCCGATTCAATTTTCCCGTCAATGGCATGCAGGGCCTTGGAAACAGCCTGCCGGGAGATGCCGAGCAGGTTGGCGGTCGTGATATTTGCAGTTCCCCTGCGCCGCATTGTCCAGAACGCGAACCATTTTTCGTCCACGGACAGATTCATATGTCAACCTTAGTGGGTTGACTATATAAAAATTGGGGGGCAATCTTGTTCCCTACCTGCAACCCCTGCAACCAGATCCTGTCCGGAAACAGCCTCCGATACATCAGGGAACCAGCATGCATATACAATATCAGATGTTGGTGCGGCATGACGCGATAGCTTTCCCCGGGGATATTATCACCCCGTGAAATTTTCTCATCGCCATCCGGATCAACCTGGGCGCTCACGGTATGCTGCATATCCCGGTCAAGGAAGGGATGAACGATCCTGAAAAGAACCGGTACGGGATTACCGTGACCCCCTGAGATATCGGGAAGGACCACCCGGGTAATAACGACTGGGGGTACATCCACCCGGCTGCTGTCTTCCGGATGTCTGCCCTGTTGACAAACAGATACCTGGATTAGTAACTATCTATTTATCAAACAGATTCGTGCCTGTTGGAAGCCCTGCGTATTCGCAGTGTTTCATGAATTCCTTCACCATCCCGTTCCGGCCAAGCGGGAAGGTCAGCTTTCCTGAACCGAACACAGACTGTTACGGCAATATTATTATAAAAGTATTTATCATGGGTGTGGTGAAAAATCCGGCAGCATACCGGCCAGATTCCGGTATTACAGAGGAAGGAGTTCTGCTGTCTGCTGGAAGGGAGTGCAGACATATTCCTCCAGTTTCGCGTCACGCGGTTTCTGTTTAATACCTCCCGGGCCGACATCGCCTGTATAGAAGGAGCAACTCATGTACCCGAAGGTCATCCTCCATACCGCAATGAGCCTTGACGGCCGGATAACGAATTTCCCTGCAGATCTCGATCTGTACTACTCACTCGCTGCCCGCTGGAACCCGGATGCTATCCTGTTCGGCAGTGAAACGGTCCTTGCAGCAGCCAGGGATAATCCTGCGCTGGAAGTTCCCCCGGAGCATGACGAGATGTTCCGGCCGCCGGCCGGCTGCACAGAGGACCCCCGCCCCCTGATGGTCGCTGCCGACAGCAGGGGCGCAATCCGGTGCTGGGACGCGCTGAAAAGATGGCCGTACTTCCGGGGTTTTGTCGCACTCTGTTCCGCAAAGACGCCTAGGGAGTACCTTAGCTATCTTGCGGAAAACGGGGTGGAGTCGGTTATCGCCGGAACCGATCGGGTGGATCTCAGGTCCGCTCTTGGCCAGCTCCGTGCAAAGTACGGGGTCGGGACCGTCCGGGCAGACAGCGGCGGGACGCTCAACAGCGCCCTTCTGCATACCGGTCTTGTAACGGAAGTGAGCGTCCTCATCCATTCCGTCCTGGCAGGAGGGTCCCCGGGGCCGACGATTTTCGATCCGGTGCGTGCCGGGTTGTCCGGGTTCCGGGTTTCCCTGGAATGTACCGGCTGCGAGACGCTCGGAAACGGGATCGTCCATGCCCGGTATATTCCGCAGAACCAGGAACAGAGCGTGGAATAAGACTCGTAAGAACCGGAGGGTCCCGGTAAAACCGGATGGAGATATCTTCCTGTGCGGAGTATCAGAAACGCGACCGCAGATAGGATGCGGCCTTCCCGGAAAGTCAGGGGGAAATCCTGTGCGGCGACAGGGGTGTAATTGGTCTGTGCCGCCACGCAGGATCGTGACACTTCTCCCCAACTGGTGGTGCAGATCTTCTGGAACTGGCCGGTGCCCTGAAGTACGATATTGAGTCAGGCTATCCTTCAGGGCACCCTGCTGAAAGAGCGCACCTTACTATGTTGTGCACTAGTGCTCACACTCTATGCACAACATTACTCATCTGCGTACCTTATCTTTAACCTTTGGTTAATTGTTTCCGGTTTGCTCTTTTCGTGCAGGGTGCCCGGCAGGAATTCCTTTGCAAAGGGCAGGATCCGAAGCCGGACCCGAAACGAATATTTCTTAAATGGAAAAACCGGGTACTTCTATTCATGCGGACGGATACGGGTACCGGAATCCTGGTGGGAATCGCGGGGTATCCATGAGCGACGATTTGCCGGAGAGCGAATCGGACCGGATCCGTGACGTCCTTCGCGAGCATCCGATGGGCATGAATATCAAGGAGATTGCAAACGCCGTCTCCATGAGCCGGAACTCCGTCGCAAAATATCTCGATGTTCTCACGGCATCCGGGCAGCTCGGCGTCCGCCAGATGGGGAACGCGAAGGTATACTATATTTCCCGGCGGGTTCCCCTCCGCAACATCCTGAATCATTCCCATGAACTGATCGTCCTCCTTGACCGTGACCTGAGAATAACCCAGGCAAGCGATTCGTTTGCCGCGTTCACCGGAAAAGCCCGGGAGGATCTGATCGGGACGAAGCTGAGCAGGCTCATGCTCCCGATCCTTTCCGATAAGGACGAATCCGATCTCATCCCTCTCCTTGATGGCGGCCCGACCCTCGTTAAGGAAGTGAAAATCCTCAAAGGCGGGACCGAATTTTTCTTCAATGCACGGTTCCTCCCGACATTTTTCGATGATGGCGGCCCGGGTATCGCGCTTCTCCTGGAGGATATCAGCGACCGGAAACAGGCTGAGCAGGCTCTCCGGGAGAACGAACGGCTCATCCACCTGATCTTCCAGAGCACCCCGGTCCCGAAGTTCCTCATCGACCGGAACCACAAAACCGTCTTCTGGAACCGGGCTCTGGAGATCCTGACCCGGGTAAAGGAAGAGGAAGTGATAGGAACAAACCGTCACTGGCGGGCGTTTTATACAGAGGAGCGCCCCTGTCTGTCCGATCTTCTCCTGGATAACAAAACCGAACTTCTCGAAACGATATATTTCGGGAAATGCCGGAAAACGAGCCATATCGACAGCGCGTACGAATGCATCGATTTTTTCCCGGCGCTGGGACCGGACGGGCGGTGGCTCCGGATCACGGCGGCTTTACTTCGCGATTCCCATGGAAACCTGATCGGGGCGATGGAAACCCTGGAAGATATCACCGAACTGAAGAAGAAAGAGCTGAGAATCGATGAAAAGCAGGACACGGACCTCTGACCGTACGAAGCGGCGCCGGACTACCCGGGCCCGATATCCTGCGGCTGCATAGCCAGTGGGCCGGGACATCCGGAAGACCTCCGGCAAACAATCCGATTACCTTTTTTCGCATCAGGGCAATGTAGGTGTATCGCCCTCGCGCACCTGATACCATGCTGTACTTTCATGTCGGATCCCAACGGTGCGGTATTCCCCTGAGTGCAACGGATTTCGTGATCGGCATGGTGGAAATACGGGGTGGCGTTCCGGATGGAAACGGGGCGACCGGAGCGATCGGCGCACACAAATCCGGTACCCTTGATTTTCACGGGGCCATTATTCCGGTCTATTCGCTTCGGGAGGTGCTCGGTCTTCCGGCCAAGGCCCCCCGGCCCACTGATAACCTGATCATCGCCAGGGGATCGTCCGGTCAGGTAGCCCTCTGGGTCGATGGGATCGAGGTTATGAACGAACGCACCCTCGTCTCCGATCGTACCGTTCCGGTGGCAGATGGAGACCACGATATTTCCGGGGCCGCGCTTTCCGCGGACGGGGTCCTTATCATAACCGACCTGGCCCGGTTCCTGGCCGGAACCGGGCGTAACGCCTCCCGCCTCCTGTCCCCTGGCCCGGAATCTCCCGATCCGGGTCCCTGCGGATTTCTTGGGGAGGACCGGCAGGACGATCTGACCAGGACCATTCTTGCAGACCGGGCGAAACTCCTCGCCACCCCCAGGACGGAAGAACCGGACCAGGAACAGATCGAGCTCCTCCGGTTCCGGCTGATGTACCGGGAATTTGCGATTGAGATGAAATACATCCGGGAAGCGGTCCTGACGGGCGAGATCACCCCGGTACCGGGAACCCCTGCGTACATCGCCGGAATCTGTGCGATACGGGGCGAGATCCTGTCGCTCGTCGATCTCCGGATTCTCTTTGAGCTTCCGGAAACGGGGCTCACCGACTTAAATCGGGTGATTGTCCTGACGAACGATACCCTGACATTCGGCATTCTCGCCGATGCAATCACGGGTATCGGCACGGTTCCCCGGGACCGGATTGTCCGTGGAAGTGCGGGCCTGCCCCCGCAGGACAGCAGGTATCTCCTGGGCGTAACCGATGAGCAGGTGACCGTTCTCGACGCTGCGGCAATTCTTGCCGACCCCCGGATGGTGGTTGATCAGAGCGGGGACGAATCGCAGATTCCCTGGTGACAGACCGGTATGGTGCCGGTTGTCCCGGCCGGACAGCAGAATAAAATCAGTACGTTTATCCCGAACCGGACACTCTCTTCTACATACCAGGTTCGTACCGGGCAGAGGGGTATATTGAGGACATGGCATTTCAGTTCTTTTCCAATATGAAAGTGGGGAAAAAGATCCTTGTCATCTGTCTGTTCCTTGCGATCATCCCGACACTCCTCCTGGGTATCGTTGCGTATACCAGTTCGAGTGCGGTGATCAGCGAGCAGACAGAGACGCTCTTGGAGACCCAGGTCCACGACATGAAAGGGTGGACCAACGATGTGTACAAGCTCACCAGGAACAAGGTCAACAGCGACCTCAACGTGGCAAAGCAGAATTTCTATGGCCGGGGTACTCCGGAGATCATCAACGGGAACCTGACCCTGGTCGACAGTTCCGGCCACCGGTACGTGGTCAACGACAATTTCGAGATAGTCGACCGGGTCCAGGCCATGGTCGGGGGGGCGGCGACCGTTTTCCAGGTGTACAACGATTCCTATGCGGTCCGTATCTCAACCAACGTAAAAGGAACGGACGGCGAGCGTGCGGTCGGGACACTCCTGACCGACAACGTTTACCAGGTTGCGGTAAAGGAAGGCGTAACCTACTACGGCCGGCGGGACCTGTTCGGGAAGAACTACGTGACCGCGTACGAACCGATCCGGGACAACAACGGGAACGTCATTGGCGTCCTCTTCGTGGGCACGGAAGAAGGAGAGACCCTGGATGTCGTGAAGAAAAGCATCCGGGAAACGGTAGTCGGGACCCACGGGTACATGTACGTGATCGACAGTGACGGGAACGTCCTTGTCCATCCGACCTATGAGGGCCAGAACCTCACGAGCAGCGATTACGTCCAGGAGATGATCCGGAACAAGGAAGGTTCGATCCCCCACGAGATCGACGGAACGAAAGTCCTCGATGTCTACACGTACTACGAACCGCTGGACTGGTACATCGTATCCCGTGCGGTCATGTCGGATTTCACCGGGCCGATCGATACCATCCGGAACGTCATCTTCATGCTGGTCATCGCATCCATCGCCATCGGCGCTGCAATCGCGATCCTTTTCGGCCGCTCGATATCCGATCCGCTGTCGCAGGTGGTCGTGATGATCAAGGATCTCCGGAACGGCCACCTCTCGGCCCGGCTCAAGATTTCGAGGGAGGACGAGATCGGGATCGTGGCCGCGACGATGGATGAGTTTGCCGACGATCTCCAGACCAACGTTGTCGGGAACATCAAAAAGATCGCAAACGGGGAGTATATCGACGCGTTCTCGGGACCGGTGGACGAACGCGACGAGATCCGTCCTGCCCTCATGATGATGGTCGAATCGCTCGAACACCTCCACCGGGAAACCATCAAGCTCACGGATGCGGCCCGCAAGGGAGATCTCTCGGTCCGCGGGGATGAGAAAGCCTTCCGGGGCGGGTACCGCATGATCATCGCGGGGTTCAACAAGACCCTTGAGACCATCACGGAACCGGTCAACGAGGCGATGCGCCTTGCCAAGTTCTATGCCCATGGCGATTTCACTGCCCGGTTCGATGAAAAGATCCCGGTTGCCGGGGAATTCGTTGCCTACCGGGACGCCCTGAACACTGTGGGTATCGAGCTCTCGCGGCTGATGAAGCTCATCACCGAGGAGCTGTACGAGGGGGTCTCGGTCCTTTCCACGGCATCGAGCGGGATCCTGGCGGTCACGACCCAGCTCTCGTCTGCCAGTCTCCAGACGGCGACAACGGTCCACGACACCTCCGATACGGTGGAAGGTGTCCGCAAGAAGACCGAGATCGTGAACACGAGAACCCAGCAGATGACGGAGAAAGCGATAAAAGCGATCGATGTCTCAAAGGACGGCCAGAAATCGGTCCAGGAGATCCTGGACGGTATGGCAAACATCCAGCGGCAGATGGACCTGATCGGGATGAACGTCATCCGGCTCTCGGAACAGAGCCAGGCGATCGGGGAGATCATCGCAACCGTCACCGACATATCCGAACAGTCCAACCTGCTTGCCGTGAATGCATCCATCGAAGCTGCAAAAGCCGGGGAGTTCGGCAAGGGATTTGCGGTGGTGGCCCATGAGATCCACAACCTTGCCGAGCAGTCCAAGAAAGCGACCTCGAACATCAGGACGATCTTAACGGATATCCAGCGCGGGGTCTCATCGACCGTGGTCTCCACGGAAGCCGGTACCCGGTCGGTGGCGGATGCGGCCCGGCTCACCAGCAATGCACGGGAGGCTATCGAGGTCCTGACCCGGTCCATCGACGATTCGTCCCAGGAAGCTATCAGGATCACCTCATCCATCCAGGAGCAGGTCGCAGGGATGGACCAGGTCTCCGCCGCAATGGAGAAGATCCGGGAAGCCGCCCAGAAGAACCTTGAGATCACAAGAAAAGCGGAGAAAACTGCCGAAGACCTGCACGAGCTCGGCGTCCGCCTGAAGAAGATCACGGAACAGTATCACGTCTGAGCAGCCTTCCATGACCGGACTGGACGAAGAATTCCGGAGAAAACTCCTCGCAACCTTTCGCGAGGAAGCGGAAGAACACCTCGGCGTGATTGCAGATCTCCTTATCAGGATAGAAAAGGAAGGGGCCCCGCAGGCCCCCGACCTGGTGGAGCAGGTGTACCGGAAGACGCACAGCCTGAAAGGCGCAGCCCGGGCGGTCAACCAGAACGAGGCTGCACAGGTCTGCCAGAACATTGAAAACATGTTTGCGCTCGTAAAATCCGGGGAGCTGCACCCGGACGCCGCGCAGTACGATCTCTTCCACCGTGCCGTGAAGTGTCTCGGGGCGCTCGTAGCGGAAGAAAAACCCCCGGAATGTACCCCCTATGAGGTCATCCAGGAGATCCGGGAACTGCTGAACCGGTACAGGAAAACCTCCTCCTCTCCCGCATCCCGGTACCAGGCTCCGGAGGCAGTGCCGGCTGCAGGTTCAGCCGGAATCCCCGATGCGTCTGCCGGGTGGCGGGCCGGCGGGCCGGGTCGGGATCGGGCATTTGGATTACCGGCCCCCCCACGTGATATCTCCTCTCCGGGAACTCTGCCTGATCCCGGATCCGTCCCGACCCCTGCCAGGAGACAGGATGCGCCCCGGAGCGATCCGGACGAAGCCCTCGTAAAAATTTCCTCCCGCAAGCTGGACCGGCTGATCGCCCAGTCGGAAGACCTTCTGACAACCCGCCTTTTCATCACGCAGAGGATCCAGGAACTGGAAGAGATGCTGGCCCGGTTCACCCAGTGGCGGTGGAACCAGACGATGGTATCCTCCGACATTCACCGGATCCGTGAATCCCTGAACGGCATGGAGCAGGAAAAAATCCCGCCCGGACTTATCCATCCGCTCCGGCAGGCTCTCGCGTTCCTTGAGTACGACCGGGAGTTCGTGACCTATCTCCAGCACGACCTTGCGTCCCATATCCGCGCAACCGATATCGACCGGCTTGCGCTCGAAGTGAGTACTTCGGAAATATCGGATCTCATCCACGATGCGGTCCTTGTCCCGGTTGCAACGGTACTCACCTCCTTTCCGGCACTGGTCCGGGAGTATTCCCGGAGTTCGGGAAAGGAAGTCGATTTCCAGGCAGAGAGCGGACGCCTCGAGATGGACCGGCGGATCCTGGAAGAACTCAAAGACCCCCTGATGCACCTGATCCACAACAGTATCGATCACGGTATCGAGTATCCGGACCTGCGGGCGGCACGGGGAAAGCCTGCCCGGGGAACGGTACGGATACGCTTCCGGACGCTTTCGGGAAGCAGGATCGGTATCGAAGTCTCGGACGATGGCGCAGGTATTGACTGTGCCGAGGTGAGGAGGGTGGCGGTCGCGAAGGGGCTGATCGGCCGAAAAGAGGCAGCGGGATTATCCGATGACGAAGTTATCTGGCTCATCTTCCGGTCCGGGCTTTCCACCAGTCCGACGGTGTCCGATATTTCCGGGCGAGGGCTGGGACTTGCCATTGTGGAGGACACCGTGACCCGCCTGGGCGGGAGTGTGGCGGTATCCTCAACGGTCGGGAAAGGTACCCGGATCACCCTGAAGGTCCCGATGCGGCTTGCCACGGTGCGGGGGATCGTGGTGCGGGTGGGCGGCGGATACTTTGTGTTCCCCAAACAGCAGGTGAAGAAAGTGATCCGTATCAGGCCGGGCGACCTTGAGACCAGGGAGGAGCGCCCGGTCATCCGGGATCAGGAGGAGATGATTGGGGTTATCCGGCTCTCCGATGTCCTGGGGGTAGTGGCACCCCCCCGGGAACAGGATATCACGGGCCCCGTCCCTGCGGTAATCCTGTCGTACGGGGCAGGGCAGGTAACCTGCATTGTCGACGAGGTTGTGTGGGCACAGGAAATTGTCGTGCGGCCTCTCGGGAGCCAGCTTCTGCGGGTGAAACTGATCTCCGGGGCCGTGATCCTGGGGAACGGAAAAGTCGCGCTGGTCTTGGATCCGGTCGAACTGATCCAGGGGGCAATGGTATCGCCCGATTGGTTCCGGTCGTCCGGGCCGGAACGTTCCCCGTACCGGATTCTCGTTGTCGAGGACTCGGTCACCTCGCGGGCGCTCCTCAAGGGCCTCCTTGAGCGGGAAGGGTATATCGTGGAGACCGCGGTTGACGGCATGGATGCCTTTGCCCTCCTCCGGGAACGTCCGTTCGACCTCGTGGTCTCCGATGTGGATATGCCCCGGATGAGCGGGTTTACCCTGACGGAGAAGATCCGGGCGGAACGCACCCTCGACGGAATTCCGGTGGTCCTCGTGACCTCGCTCAATTCCCGGGAGGATCAGGAGCACGGGATCGCGATCGGGGCCGATTCCTACCTGGTGAAGAGCAGTTTTGAAAAAGGCCGTTTTCTCGGGATCCTCCGGAACCTTCTCGCGGTAAAACGGGGAGGCAGTACAACATGATCGGAATGCCCGTATCCCGGCTCCTGCCGGAAATCGTCATACTTAATGTTCCCCTGGTAACATGTATCCTGAGGCCGGCAGGGAACCGGTATCCGTGCAGTCCTGCCTGGGCAGGTGCGGAAGGTCTGTGCCGGAACGTGCCGGAGCACGGGCAGGAGAACGTATGAATGAACAGAACGCAAAGCCCCCGATGAAGATCCTGGTAGCCGAAGACAGCCGGACCCAGGCGGAATACCTCCGGCATATCCTGGAAACCTCCGGGTACCGGGTGGTCCTTGCGGAAAACGGGCGGGAGGCCCTCGGGCTTCTCCCGACGGAAAAACCGGCACTTGTCATGACCGATGTTGTCATGCCCGAGATGGACGGGTACGAGTTATGCTCCCGGATAAAACGGGATGAAACCACTGCGAACGTTCCCGTCATCCTCGTAACCCAGCTCTTCGATCCCCTTGACGTTGTCCGCGGGCTTGAGGCTGGGGCGGATAATTTCATCATCAAACCCTATGACCCTGCGTACATCGTTTCCCGGATCGAAAGCACCGTTGCGGCGATGGCCCATCCGGAATCGGGAGCATCTGCGACCGTTCTCGAAATTTTTCTGGACGGTACCCATCTCATCACCTCGGGACGGCTCCCCATCCTCAATACGCTCCTCTCCACGTACGAGATTGCGGTCCGGAAAAACACGGATCTCGCGGACGCCCAGGAACAGCTCAGTTCGCTCAACGACCGGTTGCAGCAGGCGGTGTCCGAGCTGCAGCGGACCAACGCAGACCTCGTGCAGGAGAATACCGAGCGGCGGCGTGTCGAGAAAGAGCTTGCCGACGCCAACAAAAAGCTCCAGCTCCTGACCAGTATCACCCGGCACGATCTCTTTAACCAGATCACGGCGCTCCAGGAATACCTGGAACTGGCCGTCCTGACCCGGGACCGGGATCCGGAACGTGCGTGGGACCATGTTGCAAGCGCTTCCGGAACGGCGGACCGGATCGTAAACACGCTCCGGTTCGCGGGGGAATACCAGAAGATCGGGATTGCGCATCCGGTCTGGCAGGAAGTGCACACCCTGGTGGACAAATCCGAACAGTACACGACTCATAACCAGGTGAACCTGAAAAACCTGCTTCCCGAACGGGTGGAGATCTATTCGGATCCTATGATCGAGAAAGTGTTCTCCAACCTTATCGAAAATGCCGTACGGTACGGGAAGAAAATAACGACTATCCGGTTCAGTCTCAGAAGGGAACAGGATTTTGCGGTCATCGTGTGCGAAGACGACGGGGTAGGGGTTTCGGTCGAGGAGAAGGAGAAGATCTTCTCTTATGAGTACGGTCTCAATACCGGTCTCGGTCTTTTCCTTGCCCGGGAGATTCTGGGTATTACCGGTATCTCGATACGGGAAACCGGTGAACCCGGAAAAGGAGCACGGTTTGAGATCGTCTGCCCTCCTGCAAACATCCGTGAAGTCCAGGTCGGCGGAACCTGATCCGGAACCCCTTCACGGCCCCCCTGTTCCTGCAGGGGAGAATCTTTTTGCTGGTCTGCATCGAAACGTGAATTCAGGTTTACCCATGAATTTCCCCCCTGCAGCTGGGACTTTCAGGATTTCCCGGAGGAACCGGCTTACCGGGTTTGCTCTTGTCACCCTTCTCTCCTTCATCGTGACGATGCTCGCAGGCCGGGAGGGGATTCCGGGAGTATTTTCCAATATCCTGTTCTTTCCGGTCATCCTTGCCTGCTACTGGTATCCCCGGCAGGGTATTTTCCTCTCCCTTGGCATTGCCGCACTCTTTGGTGCGGGAACGGTACTTGTCACGCCCCCCGGTTCCCCGGGCGTGCCCACGCTCCTCTTCCAGATGGCATTCCTTGTCCTTCTGGGTGGCGTGATTTCCCTGCTCTCTTCAAAACTGAGCCGGTCCGAGCAGCAGCTCCATACCCTTATCGAATTTCTGCCTGACGCCACGTTTGCGGTTGATCGGGAGGGGAAAGTCATTGCCTGGAACCGGGCGATGGAGGAGATGACCGGTATCCGGAAGGAAGAGATACTCAACCAGGGAAATTATGCATACAGTATCCCCTTCTATGGTACCCGGCGCCCGGTCCTCATCGACTGCATCCTGCACGATGACCCGGAGATCCGGGCCCGGTACGCGGCCGTCATGACAGATGGCGATCGGCTCTCCTCGGAACAGTTCTTCCCGCATTTCCGGGGCGGAAAAGGGATGCATGTCTGGATCTCCGCAAAAGCGCTGATCGATGCGGACGGGACGGTTACCGGGGCCATCGAATCGCTCCGGGATATAACCGATAAGGTCATGACCGAGACCGCGCTCGCAACGACCGGTAGCAGGCTGAACACCATCGCGGGAATTATCCGGCACGATCTCTCGATGAAACTCGCGGTCCTGTACGGCCAGCTCAGCATGGGCGTGATGAAGTTCGACGATCCTTCCGTGATTTCGTTTATCGGCGACCTGAAAGGATCCGCAGAAAGCATCCAGCGTCTCGTCGAGATCTCCCGGGCGTTCCGTGACATCGGCACGGTAGCCCCGGAATGGATACCGGTCCAGAATGCAGCAAATGAAGCGGCGGAGAGAACGGATCTTGGCGGTGTCGCGTTCCGTTCGTGGGCAGAGCGTCTCATCATCTTTGCCGACCCGCACCTTGCAACGGCATTTTTCCATATCTTTGAGAATGCCAAGAGAGTTTCTGCAGGCGCCGACCGGATGGTTGTTACGTACCAGATCACGGGTGACGGATGCGTGATCCGGGTGGAGGATAACGGGACGGGATATCCGGATCCGGTGAAAAAGGCCCTGTTCACCCAGGCAAAGGAGAACTGCGGGAGCGGGCTCTACCTTACGCATGAGATCCTGACCATTACCGGAATGGCGATCCGGGAGACCGGGGTGCCGGGAAAAGGGGTCAGGTTTGAGATCACGGTTCCCCCGGAAGGGTACAGGGTGGTATGATGGAACAGGAGGCACGGGCAAACGGCGGAAGATCGTATCGCATTCAGACCGGATGGTCTGTACCGGAGAAATCCGGTGAAGTACCGGTCGAATGCCCGGTTGTCCGGGAGCTGGCATCCGCCGAGTTCCCGCTCGCGGATGCGGTCTGGCGCGAGTATCATGAAACAACGGGAAATCCCCGGACGGACCGGATAATTGCTGTGATTTCAGAAGGAACCCTTGTCTCCCTGGCACGGTGCAGGCGCCATCCGGACGGGCTGGAGGTCGACGGGATCTTTACCCCGGAACAGTACCGGAAGAAGGGGTACGCGGGTCTCGCAGTCGGTGCCCTGGTGGAGGCCTGCCACCATGATGTCCTCTATATGCATGCGGTCCGGCACCTGACCGGGTTTTATGCGAAATACGGCTTCGGGCCGATCCCGGAGAACGAGCTGCCGCCTACGATCCGGGAACGGTATGTCTGGGCTGCCGGGAACATGGAAGGGGCGAAAGTCCAGCCCATGCGGAGAAACGCCGGCTGGCAGGCCGGGATGTTCCGGAACTGCGGAAATTTGGGATAGCTCCGCACCCTGAATAGAGGTATGTGACGTATCCCGTCAGGAATCCGGAATCTGCGGTGAAAAACAGGTGAAAGATTGGATCAGGCGGCAGGAGTTTTCCGTAACTCCTTGCGCACCGTCAATCCGATGGCGATACTGAGGATCCCGTATATGATTGCAAAGATTCCTAGGTAGACGGCCACAAGGACGACCGCCCCGAGCATCGGCAGGAAGAAGAAGATCCCGCCCAGGATGACCGAGAGGGCCCCGGTGAAGCCGAGGAGAACGCGGTGTTCCGTGTATTCCGGGTGGAACACGGCGAGCGTGATATCGATGAACCCGAAAAACAGCATCAGGAGCGCGATGATCACGGTCAGCGCCGCAGCGGCAATCCACGGGTAGATCAGGGCCGCGATACCCACGATAAGACCGAGAATTCCTATCAGGAGGAGCAGGATGGATTGGGAGGCACCCGAGGGACTTTTGAGAGCGAGGATCAGGCAGAGCACGGATGCAAGGATGATCAGGATCCCGATGAGGGCCACGACAACCTGCACTGCGATTCCGGTCCAGACTAAAACCAGGATCCCGATGATCAGGGCGATGATTCCCCTGATGGCAAAGGAGCTCCACTTCACCGGTTCCAATGTTGCTTCGACAACCACGATCTCTTCAGACATAACCCACACAACCGTTATCAGTCATCATCTGTATCCTGCTCCATATAATCCCTGCTCCTGCTATCTCACGATTCCGGAACAATCGCTGTCAACCACAATACAAAAGAAAGTTGACAACTAAGTAGTGCTGTTGTGACTGCGGATGTTTCCGTACCGGTCGCACCGGATGGTTTCCATGACATCAGAGATCCCGTATATCCCGGGCAGCATGAGCACCCAGCACCCCGACAATGTCAACACCCCGTTCTTTGCCGAAAGTTCCGAACTCGGCGGGGAGGACGAGGTGCAGGAGGCATACTATGTCTTCTCCCATCTTGGCTGCCGGGAACAGATGTGGGACTGCGAGGGAAAAGAAGTCGATAATTTTGTGGTGAAAAAACTCCTCTCGAAGTACGATCACTATTTCCGGGACCACCAGCTGGGCAGGGACCGGTTTCTGACCCTGCGGGTCCCGAACCCCGAGATCGAAAAGACCGAGGCGAAGATTCTTCTCGAAACCCTTGCGAGCATACCCCGGTCCTACGATGTGGCGCAGCATTTCTACCGGAACGACTCTCCCCCGGTGTTCGAGGTGATTCTCCCGATGACCTCATCGTATGTCGCCATCGATAATATCTACCAGTATTACCGGGATTTTGTCATCGGGCAGCAGTACAAACGCCTCGGCGGCAGGGATCTCACGATTGCTGACTGGATAGGAAAGTTCTGCCCGGACCATATCAATGTCATACCGCTTTTCGAGGACCAGGAGAGCATGCTCCATGCCGACGCCATCGTGGAACGGTATCTCCAGGAAAAGGATGTCGCCTACCAGCGGGTCTTCCTTGCGCGCTCGGACCCTGCCATGAATTACGGGCTCATCGCCGCGGTCCTCTTCAACAAGATCGCGCTGTACCGGATCGCCCGGTTCTCCCGGGAACGGGGCATCCCCGTATTCCCGATAATCGGGGTCGGGGGTACGCCGTTCCGGGGGAACCTCACGCCCGGCACTGTCGACCGGGTCATGCAGGAGTACCCGAGCGTCCGGACCGTGAGCATCCAGTCGGCATTTAAGTACGATTATCCCTTTGAGGAGGTACGGGACGCGGTCGGACGGCTTGAGAAGAAGATTCCCGGATCCCCCCACCCGATAGAGGAAGCGGACTACCGGGAGATCATCGGGAAGTACATCCGGGAGTACCAGGCATCGGTCGCAACGCTCTCCCCGGTTATCAACCGGCTTGCCGCATTCGTTCCTTCCCGCAGGAAAAGGAAGCTGCATATCGGTCTCTTCGGGTACGCGAGGAATACCGGGGGCCTTCTCCTTCCGCGTGCGATCACGTTCACATCGGCCCTGTACTCGCTCGGCCTCCCCCCGGAGTTCCTGGGCCTCACGGCGCTGGACCGGGGTGATTTTCTCCTCCTGAAGAAGGTGTACGTGAACCTGGAGGAGGATCTCCGGGATGCGCTCCGGTACTTTGACCCCGAATCCGGGTTTGTTCCTCCGGGTCTCGGGAAGACCGTACAGGATCTCCTTGGCGAGGGCAGGCCGGACGAAGATCATATCGGCAGCACAAGGAGAATCGCGCATGCCCTGCGGCACGATGAAACGTTCGGTATCAGGGAAGAGATCATCCGGGCGGCAACCCTGCGCCATGCGCTGGGATGAGGGAGCATCCATTTTCTGCAACCCGCGGGATACATAATCCCCTCTGCCCTATCATTTCTGCAGTGAACCGATCATGTCCAGACCTGCCCTTCTCATCATCGATATGCAGAACGATTTCGTTCGGGAGTCGGGGCCGCTTCCGGTACCGGGCGCTGCCGGTATCATTCCGAACCTTCAGAAAGTCCTCGGCGAATTCCGGAACCGGAACCTTCCGGTCTTCCATATCGTACGGGTTCACCGACCCGACGGTTCGGATGTCGAGATCAACCGGCAGGACCTCTTCCGGAAGACTCCCTTTGCCGTGGCAGGGAGTGAAGGCGTACGGATCATCGACGAACTGAGCCCGCTGCCCGGGGAATATATCGTCGAAAAGGTACGGATGAGCGCCTTCCTCGGGACGGAGCTTGACCTGATGCTCCGGACCCTTGGCGTTACCTCCGTGGTAGTTGCCGGCGTCCAGACCCCGAACTGCATCAGGACCACGGTCTTTGATGCGGTTGCTTCCAATTTCCCGGCCGCGCTTGTGGACGATGCGACCGGTGCCCGGTCCATCGAGATCCACCGCGCGAATGTCAGGGACATGGAAAATATCGGGGTGCGTATCCTGAGTACCGCGGGAGTTCCCGCATTCCTGGACGGGCTGTCCCGCACGTAAGAAGAAAAAAGCGGTGAGGATCAGGACCTGCGGTTTGCGGGGGCGATCCCGGTCGGGTTCCCCCGTATGGTCCGGTCCGCCATGATATCGTATACCTGCTGCGCCTGGTCCATCGGGATCTCGACAAAGGAGTACTCTTCGAGAATCCGGATTGCGCCGATCGATTTTCCGGAAATTCCGGTCTCGTTTGCGATGGCACCCACGATGTCTTTCGGACTGACCCCGTGTTTCCGCCCGACCGCCAGGTAGAACCTGACGTACCCGGGTTCCGCCCCCGTTCCCTCGAACGACACCGGTTCTCCGGCAGATTCTTCTGCTCCTGCCTCGAGCTGCATCTTCATGAGCGCTGCGGCGATCTCCAGGGAAGACGTCCCGGTCACCATCTCCCGCTCGATCAGTTTCGTGTACTTGTCGAGGTCCCCGTCTGCAATCGTGCGCCTTATCCGGTCGAAGAAGTGGCGGGTCTTGGTGGCCTCGACGTCTTCCGCGGTCGGTACCGGCTGGCGGGAGATCTGGATCTTTGCAAACTTTTGGATCTCCCGGAGCTTGTAGATCTCTTTCGGGGCCACGAACGTGATGGCCCGTCCGCCGCGCCCTGCCCGCCCGGTCCTTCCTATCCGGTGGACGTAATACTCGACATCCTGCGGGACATCGTAGTTGAAGACCGTGTCGACCTCCTCGACATCGATCCCCCGGGCCGCGACATCGGTCGCGATCAGGACATCGATCCCGCCTCCCCGGAACCTCGCCATCACCCGGTCGCGCTGCGACTGTTTCATGTCGCCGTGCAGGCCTTCGACAAAGTATCCCCGGGCCCTGAGATGGCCGGAGAGCTCGTCGACGCCCCGTTTGGTGTTGGAGAAGACGAGCGCGAGTTTCGGGTCGTAGATATCGATGAGCCGGCAGAGAACGTCGAGTTTATCGCGCTCCCGCACTTCGATGTAGGTCTGCTCGATCGAGGGGACGGTCAGCTCCTGGTGCGTGACCTTCACGAACTCGGGACTTTTCTGGAACTTCTTTGTTATCGCAAGGATCTGCTGCGGCATCGTTGCCGAGAAGAGTAAAGTCTGGCGGTCCCGGGGAACATCGCTTATGATTGTCTCGATGTCCTCCAGAAATCCCATGTCCAGCATCTGGTCCGCTTCATCCAAAACGAGAACCTTTACCTTCGCAAGGGAGAGGGTCCCCCGGTCCAGATGGTCGAGGACCCGGCCCGGTGTTCCGATCACGATGTGGACCCCGAGGTTCAGCGCCCGGAGCTGCCGCTCAATGGGCTGGCCACCATAGATCGGTAAGATCCCAATTCTCGGCTTGTACTTCGCGAGCCGGGAGAACTCTTCTGCGATCTGGATGGCGAGCTCCCGGGTAGGGCAGAGGACCAGCGCCTGCACGGTCCGTTCCGAGGTATCGATCCGCTCGATGAGCGGGATCCCGAATGCGGCGGTTTTCCCGGTCCCGGTCTGCGCCTGGCCGGTGACATCCTTTCCCTGGAGGAGGAGGGGTATTGCGAGGCCCTGTATCGGGGTCGGCTCCTCAAAACCGAGATCCTCTACTGCCCGCAGTATTTCTCTTGATATTCCGAATTCCTGGAATTGCATAAAAACAGTCCGTGCTGTATATATCGCGCCCGATCCTCTTATCACCTTGTATGGTAACCGTTCCCGTTTGGAGACGGGAGGAAAACCATTCCGGTGCCGGTGGGAACAGAGTGGGATTACCCTCCGGTTTCCCTGGCAGTCTCCGGATTACGCGGGGGCCCGGGAGAGAGTATCCTTTAGAACACCGGGGTGAAATAGGGATGGGGATTTGTATGGCTGAACCTGAAAATTCTCCCGGAAACCCGGCAGAACAACGCCTCCGGAAAGCGGGAGTCGTCCCGGGAACGAAGATGGACGTCCGCGCACTGGAAGCGATATCCAACGCGGAGAAGGTCGAGGTGATACTCTTTTTTGAGGAGCCGCTGGCCAGGGAAGAGGATTTCGGCGCGGTCCGGGAACGTTTCGCCCATGTCCCGGAATACGAGCGCCCCTTTGTCCGGGTCCAGTCGTTCCTGCGCTTTGCCGCCGAGTCGGACCCCTCGTTTCATGCCCGTCTTGCCGAGTTCCCCCTGAAGATCGAGATCGTCGGGTTCGGGGAGTACCGGGATGCAGGGAAGACCCGGAGCATGGTCCGGGGCCTGATGCCGTTCCTCGGAGAGATCGATTTTGATTCTGACAAGCTTCCCGGGCAGGAATAGGGTTTCCCCGTTTCCCTCCATCAGCATCCCGCTGGCGGAAACCCTATAATTCCGGGCGCCGCTACCGGAACAACTATGGAAGGCGGCCGGCCCGGTCTGAAGCGGGAACTGGGCCTCTTTGAGGTCACGGTTTCCGGTATAGGGGTGATCCTCGGCGCAGGGATCTATGCCCTTCTCGGGAGCGGTGCGGCTCTTGCCGGGAACGCGGTGTGGCTTGCGTTCGGGATATCCGCGATCATCGCAGCATTCACCGGGCTGAGCTATGCCGAGCTCTCCGCCATGTTCCCCCGGGCCGGGGCCGAATACGAGTACGTGAACCATGCATTCGGGGAACGGGTCGCGTTCTCCGTCGGGTTTCTGATAATTCTGAGCGGCATTTTTGCGGCGGCAACCGTGGCTCTCGGTTTCTCCGGGTATGCTGCCGCGCTCACCGGTTTTCCGGAGGTCCCGATCGCGGCCGCACTCATCCTGATCCTCTGCCTCCTTCTCCTCCTGGGTATCCGGGAGACCGCGTTTTTCGCGATCGCCTTCACGCTCATTGAGGCGGGAGGGCTCGTTTTTCTGATCGCGGTCGGCCTGCCGTACCTGGGCTCGGTCAGTTACCTGGAGATGCCCCTGGGATGGTCGGGCGTGTTCCAGGCATCGGCGCTCCTCTTTTTCGCGTATACCGGTTTTGAAGGGATCGTGAAACTCTCGGAGGAGACAAAAAATCCCGAGCGGACCATCCCCCGGGCACTCGTTCTCTCCCTTGCCATCACGATCGTTCTCTATATCCTCGTTGCCCTCTGCGCAGTCTCTGTCGGCGGATGGCAGCTGGTCTCCGGTTCCGACGCCCCGTTCACCGCCGTGATCCACACCGCTCTTGGGAGCGACGCCTCGTTTGCCATCAGCATCATCGCGCTCTTTGCCACGGCAAATACCGCGCTGATGTTCCTTCTCGCCTCCTCCCGGATAACGTTCGGGATGGCGTCCGCACGTTCGCTTCCCGGTATCCTGGGCAGAATCTGGGAGGAGAAGGGGACTCCCTGGGCAGCAATCATCCTGATCTCGGTTGTCGCGCTTCTCCCGCTGGGCCTCCGGGATATCTCCATCGTCGCCAATATCACCAATGCCACGCTGTTCGTCACGTTCATCGCGATCAATGCGGCGCTCATCGTGCTCCGGCTGCGGTGCCCGGAGGCATCCCGCCCCTTCCGGGTCCCGATCAGCGTGAAGGGGGTTCCGGTCCCTGCGGTCTGCGGGATCCTGTTCTCACTCTTCCTTCTTGCCCAGCAGGAGATCCTGGTGCTGGGATTGTGCGGGATACTCGGGTGCACCGGGCTTCTTCTCGCCAGCCGCGTCCGTTCTTCCGGAAACCGCTGATCTCAGTCTGCATTTTCCCCCTCTTCCCTGAGGTGATCCTGTGTATGCCCCCGCGCCTCCCCGGCCATTACAACGCAATTAAAATTTTTCAACCGTTTAAAATATTCTTTGGGATTAAAATTGCTTAGGGTATGTATAACAGATTCATACCCACACTGCATCTTCTGAATGCATCGAGTGTTGTGGCCATCGCCGCAGGCTTCCGGCTCCAGATCGCGTTCCTGCTTGCAGGTCTGGCGATACGGATCCCCGAGTGCTGCGCCTTTGCCCTGATAATGTATGCGACCTACACGCTCGACCGGGCCCTCGGCTGCGAGGAAGACACCATCAACCGGACCGAACTCTGCGGTGCCAGCAAAAAAACCGGCCTCCTTGCCTGTCTTCTTGCCTTCCTTGCGGGGGCCGCCATCCTGATAATGAACGGGATCTACTTCGCACCGTTCCTGCCGTTTCTCATAGGGTATGTCTATTCCCACGGAATCCGGATCGGTTCATTCAACCTGAAACTGAAAGGGGGTCTCGGCATGAAAAATCTCGTTGTCGGGCTCACCTGGGGCGGCACGATAGCGCTCATCGCGGCCCGGTGGTGCGACAGTCTCCTCACGATCCTCGTCATCCTCCTCTTCTTCGGTTCGAAGACCTTCGTCACATCCTGCGTGAACGATTTCAAGGATGTCCGGGGGGATATCGCGGCAGGGATCCGGACACTTCCCGCATCCCTGGGGGAGGATCTCACGAAAAAAGTCCTGATCTTCGTTCTCCTCATCGTCCACACCCTGATGGTCTACGCGCTGCTCACGCAGGTCATCAAGAACGACTGGATCATCATCCTCTACAGCCTGATCCCGTTCACCATCTTCCTCATCGTCTATTCATCGGCGCTGGAGAAGAGCCGCCTGTTCCTGGTGCGGAGACTGCGGGACGTCATCATCTACTATGAATCAGCGATTACCGTCGCGGTCCGGGTGGTTTTCGTTTAGGCCCGGATCCAATTTTTTCCGACTGGGAGATAAGGTACGCATGGATCCTGTCCCCCCAGGAACGTGCGGAATCATCGTAACTGATGATATCGTTCTTGTTATCGAAGATGCCGTTTGCGTAAAATATAGAGAGGGAGAAGTACCGGTCCGTTACCGCGTAGGAAAATTTGAAATCCCGGTTCGTCACCCAGGCTTCCGTGGTGTCGAAGCTCAAGTATTCCTCCAGCCATCCCGGGTATTTCTCCTGGAGGATGCGGTGAACGCTTGGCGTGAAGACGAGCGATGATCTCGTCCCCCTCTTCGCCAGATCCATGAAGAAGTCCGGAAACCGGGGATGGACCGTGTGGGACAGGCCTTTTACTTCCGTTGCCCCGACCAGGTTATCGATGAACGCATTGATCCCGAAGATCTCCTCATCCGGAGTCTCCAGGATCTCGTAGTTGCCGAGGTCACGGATCCCAAGGAGGATATCTTCCGGAAGTTCCGAAAGGAGGTGGTCCCGCCAGAATTTCTTATGGCTGTTGAATACTTCCACGGTACGGAGGAACGGGTCCAGATAAGCCACGATGGTCTTCCCGATGATCGTGAGTTCATAGAGCCGGTCCGAACGCTGGATCAGGTATTCGCTCTCCAGGATCCTGAGCTGGGGAAGCATACCGGTTGCCGTCACGTTCAGCCGGGATTTGATCTCTTCAAGGGTCTGCGGACCTTCCCGCAGCAGGAGGAGGACGTTCCGCCGCTTATCGGAATATATGATCGTGTTCAGAAGATCGGCCATGGATCAGAAAAATATGGGCAGGCTGTCATTTAAGCATTTATCCTGTGGCAAGGGCCCGTGCGGACCGGAACCCCTGTTGCAGCATACCGGTTTTTCAACAAGCCGGATCAATCCTATACTGTTGCCACATGGAGATCCGAGCCGAACGGACCCGCGGGGTCCTTGTGTTTACCCTGAACGGGAGGCTTGACGGATTCGGTGCCGGAATTTTACAGGATACGGTAAAGCAGGAGGTCAAGGACGACGACCGGGCGGTTGTCCTCGATCTCGAGCTGGTGCCGTATCTCAGCAGTGCCGGGATCCGTGTTTTTCTGAGCCTGAAGAACGAGATCAAGAAACGGAAAGGATTTTTCGCCATCTGCAATACCGGGGGTTACCCTCTCAAGGTTCTGGAATCGGCCGGGTTTTTGTCGGTCCTGGAACGGTACCCCACGGCAGATGCAGCAATTGCGGCGTCGCAGAAACCCGAGGAACCGCGTTCGGTGATTGAAGCCGCCCTCACCCGGCCGGTTATCGAGGACGGGGTACGGTATTCCTTCGGGCCGTCCGTGGATGGCAAGGCGGTCCTGCGGATAACCGGCGACGTCCGGGACGTCCTCTATTCCCGGCTCACGGAATCGAAGATCCAGGAAAAACGGTTCTCGGATATCCGGTACTCGCTCGGACTCGGGGGCCTTGGGGAGAGCAGGAAGGTTGCGACCCCTGTCCTCGGGGAGATGATAACGCTCCACGGGTCCCTGGTCTGGCAGCCGACCGACGGGAACAATACGCCGGATTTTTTTGCACCCGCCAAAGATACCGGTCTCGTTACCGCGTACACCGGTTTCAACGTGACCCTGGAGGGACCGTTCCATGACGTCATCGATCTCGAATCTGATACCGAAGACGGGATCACGCTCACGGATCTCTACCGGTTCCTGTTCCGGCATGCGAAGGAAAACCGGAAGCAGTTCCGGGGGATTATTTCGGTTGTTATGTGGGCGGTTACCGGGGGAGTTGCCAGTTCGGCGCTTCTCCGCTCGCCCCTCCAGTCCGTTGCACCCCCATGCGGGGCCATGATATCGGATCCTGCGTATATCAATGACTGGCTTTCGGTCGATCCGGGCCCCAGTTATGCAGGGGATACGATGGTCGGGTTCGGCATCGGTATCGATCGCTCGGAAGATCTCTCCCAATTCGACCCGGACACCCTCGAAAGTCTCTGTTATATTCATCCGGCAAACCGGGGCCGGAGTGATACCTACCTCCATAACCACGGGGTTATCTTCCGCAATATTCCGTGGGACAGGACCCATGACCTGAACCAGCAGATCCGGCGGATCGTGGAAGAGGGGGAATTCGTGGATATGCGCCACCTTCTCGATACGACGCGCATCAGGAAGGCAAAGATCGGTGTCTCGTATATCTCCTCCCTGGAAAAGGATACTTCGTCTTAGGTATCCCCCCTTTCCCTTTTTTTATCGGGATGATCCCGACCTCCTGGGAAATTTCGATGTTCCAAAGAGTGCCCTGATCCGGGCCGGTGAGATATGCAGAGGAACCGGTTATTCAAAAAAGAGCTGGTGATGTTTTTGCTTCAGTCTTTTACCATCATGGCGCCGAAGACCGCAAGGAGGAGACCGATAATGAGGACGACGATTCCGATCCCGCCTTTTACGAACGTTATGACATCCGGAAGGAATACCCAGATAGCATATGCCCCGACAAGAATCAGTACAATCCCTGCAATTAGCGCTCCAATACCCATCTTATCCATTATACTCACCTTTTCTGTATGATATGAGGTAATGAAGATATATTAATCCTGATGATGAGGGTACTTCTCCAGTAGGAATGGGGGACCCGGGCAGTATCCCGGTAACCGTCCTGTGGTATTCAAATGGAAACGTATAACTTTTATTTTGATGAAAAAAAAGCAGATATAGTACAATTCCGACCGGTCGGGGGCCGGTCGCACGGTATCTCCGGGGAGGTGGATGGATAGTGGTCGATAACCAGCCAGACGGACAGGGTGGAACCCCCTGCCCCAAATGCGGTACCTTGGTAGCACCGGGGGACCGGTTCTGTCTAAACTGCGGGACAGAGATCCCGGCGCTCGCGCTCTGTCCTGCCTGTGGAAACCCTCTCGAAGAGGGGGCGAAATTCTGTCAGTTCTGCGGAGAGCCTGTTTCGGGGGAGCCTGCCAGGGTTCCTGAGCCGGTGGTTCCGGAACCTGAAAAGGAAGCGCCACCCGTAATTCCGAAGCGGGTTAAGATACCCGAACAGGCATCCGTTCCGGTTGCGGAAGAGCGGAAGATGGAGCCTTTGAACGTACCGGCCGAGGCGAAACCGGCCTCGCCCGGGATGGATCCCCTTGCATTTCCGGCACGCGATCCTGAGACCGGTGCAGGACCGGAGTCAATCCCTGCCATGGACGGGCCTGCCCAGAAGAAAGGCGGCAGGAAAAGGGCACGGAAGTCCCGGGCGCCCTGGAACTATGTTCTGGCCGGAGTTCTCATCCTTGCCGTGATCGGCATCATCGGGATTGTTCTCCTTTCCGGAAGCCCGGGCAGCAGTCTTTCCCACCTCATTTCACCCACTCCCGAGCCGACGCCTACACCCACGCCTACTCCGGAACCGACCCCGGATATCGTGACGGTAACGGAAGAACCGACCACTCCCGAGCCGACGCCCACCCCCACACCGACACTCTCTCTTGAGCCTGAAGCGACCGATACGCTGCCGGCAGGGACGGATGTATCCATCTCTATAGACCCGGTCAAAAGTCCTTCAGACGCTTCGGTCACGGTCGTATTCAATGGCGGCCCCGGCATGCGGGCGATCAGCGTCTGCAATGTCACCCTCATCCGCTCCGACGGGGAGGTCGTTTCCGGAAAACTCGATACAACCAAGATCGGTTCGGAACTGAGCCTGCAGGGCACCCGGGGAGTGGACCGGGTGATCGTGTATGTCACCCAGTGGACCGGGAAGACCTACAAGGTGATTGACCAGTCCATCGGATACCGGTAATACCAGATCTCACCTTTTCCTGCCTGCTGCCGGGCACTCCGTATTTTCCCGGTTCAGGCAGTTTTCCGCCGTTTCAGGAGGGTTTTCCCGTATTTCCAGGGATACGGCATTAGCGCAAACAGGACGAGCGCTATGACCAGCGGGATCGGGATCGTCCCGAGAGCCGCGGTAAGGGAGAGATGATCCGCAATAGCGCCATTCACCGCCGCGCCAATCCCGCCGATGCCCATCGCAAACCCGAGCATCATTCCCGAGGCGAGCCCGATGTTCCCCGGCATCATCTCATGGGACATCGCAACCGCAACCGAGAACGTGGACCAGAGGGCGAACCCGAAGACCAGGAGCGCTGCGATTTCGATGATACCGTCCGTCATCATAAAGAGATAGAACATGGGCAGGGAGAGCGCGAGCGCACCGATGATGAACTCTTTTCTCCCGTACCGGTCCGATATCGCCCCGCCCCAGACCTGGCCCGCGACCCCGGCAAGCAGCATCGCCGATACGAGAAGGTTCGCGGTCGCGAGCCCGTATCCTTTCTCCACCAGGTAGACCGGCAGGAACGCGATTGCGGCAAATATCGACCAGGCCCGGAACGTTGATGCGGCGAGCAGTACGACAAACGGGCGCCAGGAGTGCGCTTCCGCGGAAGCGGGAACATCGACCGGAACCTCGCTTGCGGTCGTGAGGTTCCGGGGAAGGAGACGGTACAGGACCGGGGCCATGATGACCGATGGGATCACGAGGAGAGCGACTCCCGGAAGGCCGAATCCCGAGAGAGCGGCACCTGCGAGGACCGGCCCGAGCGAGAAGCCGAGGTTGCCCCCGACCACGAAATACGCAGTCAGGCGGCCCCGGTTTTCCCGGGTGCAGAGACGGGAGACGAGGGAGAGTGCGACCGGGTGATAGATCGCATGGCCCAGGGCCGCGCACGCCGCGAACGCCAGGAGAAGGAGATAATTCGAGGTGAATCCCATCAGGCCGATGAAGATAGCCGCCAGGAAGATGCAGTAACTGACGTTGACCGCGATCCCCCGCCGGTCCGAGATCCAGCCGATGACCGGCTGGGTGAAGGATGACGCAAGGTTATAGGTCGTGACAAGGAGCCCCGCCATGAAGTACGAGAAGCCGTGTTCCAGGATGAGAAGCGGGAGCATCGCAGGGATGACCGCCATGTAGATATCGGTGACAAGATGGCCTGCTGCGAGGCCGGTTATGGTCTTTTTTGCATCGGTCATACAATATCAGGTCCTGAAAGGTGAACGTTCAGGAGATCCGGACGATCCGGAGAATCTCGACATCGATCTCAAGCCGTTCTTTCCGGTGAAAGGCAAAGGTCCGCCTGATGGAACACTTTCCCCCGATGGCATCTGTAACAGTGCCCCTGTCCCGGATATATCCCTCGATAAATCCACGGGACCCGGCATTGAAGATCCCGTAGGTGACGTCTGCCGTCGCGAGCGCAAGATCGAGGAACGGCCGGTCCGCGTGGACGTTCTGGGCACCGAACGGGGGATTCATGACGGCAGTATCGAACCTGCCCAGTTCCCCGGAAAGACCGGGCCGCTGTACATCCGAAACGATGTACCGGACATCCGCATCCGTATCGTCCCGGTTCTGCTCTGCGATGGAGACGGCATCCGGGTCGATTTCAACCGCTACCACGTCGGCAGCGCCAAGGAGCGATGCCCCGATGGCGAGGATTCCGGTTCCCGTCCCAGGGTCGAGCACCCGTTTTCCTTCGATATCGCCCCGCATGCATGCATCGTAGAGCAGTCTCGCCGCAAGAGTGGCAGGCGTAGCGTACTGCTCGAGTTTTGCAGAAGGACGGGAAAACCCGTCCAGCCGTTCGAGCCGGATCTCGAGATCGCGGAGTTTCATACGATCTCGTCCATGGTATACTCGTCCCAGGTTCGTGCGCCAGCGGCGATCTCATACTCCGGGGGGGAGAGGACCGGTACCGGGAACCGTGCCTGGTCGTCGTACGCAAGGCGGGGGCAGGCGGTATTCACGTAGCACCCGAACCCGAGGTTCAGGAGTTCCGCCGGGGAGACCTCGCGCATCGTGACCAGGAATGCCCGGTCCGAGAGGGACACGAGCCGCCGTGCAAGATCCAGCCGGTTCTGCCCGCTCTTCGTGCTGACCAGGATGCCGATGGTATCCGCCTGCTTTGCCTTTTCGATGAGGGCAAAACGTTTCCTGAGGAGCGGTTCCGGATCTGCCTCCTGCACGGTACCTGTGTACGGATCCAGTGCGACAACCCGTTTCCGGGTCGCGAGCGCGACCCCGAGGGCATGGAACATCCCGGTGCCGATGTAGAGGATGGTGTCCGCCCCGGGGATTTTTGCGGCGGAGAAACTGCAGCCGAGCACCTGGCCGGAATACGGAGTACGGGCGGTTCCCTCTGCAACAAGGGCCTCGATCCCGTTGTCCCTGAGATACCCGAGGATCTGCGGGACCAGGTGGGCGTGCTGGACGGTCGTTACCACGCCTATACGGCCGGCTCTCAGGAGCGGCAGTGCGGCATCGAGCGCTGCGAGATCGAAATCCATCGCCACCTGCTCAAAGATGACGTTCTCCCGCTCGTCCACCGGTGCATGGCCGAAATGGACGAGAACGTCGGCGGGCGGCATCGTATCGAGCGCAAGATCGCAGGCCCCGTAGCAGGGATCGCCGCTGATGAGAACTTCGAACCCTGCGGATTTCAGTTCCCGTGCGATCCCGGCCGCCCGTCGCTTCAGGCCTTCCGGGAACTGGAGGGCGACGGTATGCGCCCCCCGCGATTTCAGCCGTGCGATCAGGTCAGAGGAACCGCTTGACGACATGGACGTGGTCGTCGACCTCGATCTGTACGAGCGACTTGTACGGCCGCCCGATGTCGGGTTCTCCCCGCTGTACGGCAAAACAGATGTCTGCGACTTCCGCTCCCGCGATCTCCAGGGCCGCAAGGAGTGCCTTCATGGTTCCCCCGGTACTCACGACATCGTCGATGATGACGACCCGTTCTCCCTTCCGGATCCCGTTGAGGTACAGTTCCCCCTTGGAGTAGCCGGTCATCTGGTGCACCGCGACTTCGCCCGGGAGCCGGTATTCGCGCTTGCGCATGATGCTCATCGGGATGTCGGTCATGGTCGAGAGGACGGAACCGATATGGATTCCCATCGCTTCCACGACCACGATCTTTTCGACGCGGTCCAGGTCCAGCACCTTGAGCATCGCCCCTGCAACCTCCCGGAGGAGCGCAGGGTCGACGACCGGGACCCCGTCCGTGATCGGGTGGATGAAATAGTTATACTCGCCCCGCTTTACCATGGGGCAGGTTTCCAGGGATTCAACAAGTCTTTCCAGCATTTTTCTCACCAGTTTCCTGCAGGAATGCCTCGATACTGTCCGCCGAGACGTGCGGCATGCAGACGATCCGGAGGTGCCCCTGCCGTGTCCAGGAGACGCACCAGCCGGCCGGGACCTGGTCCCGGTCCGCAACGAACGTCGCCACGTTCACGTCCGGGGTGATGGCCCGGGGGAACCCCCAAGTCTCCATCCCGGTTATCAGCCTGCGGGTATTCTTCATGCAGCCGTCAACGATCGCTTTCATCCCGTCCCTGCCCAGGTATTCGAGGACCGCAAACGCGGCCGCGACCGATCCGCCGGACCGGGTCCCGGTCAGGGTGAACTCCTTTTTCACGGAGAGGTACGGGGTCTCGATATTCAGGCGTTCGAGGTCATGGGGATCCCGGACGAGGAGGCAGCCTGCCGGTATCGTGCCCATCCCCATCTTGTGCGGATCGACCGCGATGCTGGATACGCCCGGGAGCGCAAAATCGAAGGGGACCGGCGTATCCAGGAACGGAATGACCATCCCGCCGAACGCGGCGTCCACGTGGAAAAAGATTCCCTTCTCGTCCGCGATCCGTGCAAGATCCGCTATCGGGTCGATCATCCCGTACTCGGTCGATCCCGCGATCCCGACCAGACAGACCGTGCTTTTGTCGATGGCGTCCGATGCCGCCTGCACCCCCATCCGGTAATTCCCGTCAAGGGGAATGGATCGCATCTCGATGCCCAGCATATCGCAGGCTTTCCGGAACGAGAAATGGGCGGATGCGGGGACTACCACGTTCGGTCGGTCCGCGTGACTCCTCGCCTTTGCTATCCGGAGCGCCTGGATATTGGATTCGGTTCCCCCGGTCGTTGCATAGCCGCCTGCCTCCCGGTGATGGAAGAGATCCCCCAGCCGTTCGACCAGGAGCGATTCGATTGCCGCGGTTCCCGGAAAGAGCCCCGGGTCCCCGAGGTTCGTCTCCATGAACATGGTGTGGGCCCGGATCGCGACCTCGTGGGGCACCGTGCACATCGAGCTGAGGATACGGGAATGGTCCCGGTCCTCGCTGCGCTTCGCTGCGAGAAACCCAAAGAGTTCCTGCTCGGGGCAGCCCTTACTCCGCATCGATCCGTCTCGCGCTTTCGAGGATGATCCGCTTCTCGGTACGGGCGACCGCTTCCCGGATCTTCGCTATCGCATCGATGTTTGCCGAGAGGCTCGCGATCCCGTGTTCGACGAGCCAGGTCGCCATCTTCGGGTCGGAGCCGGCCTGGCCGCAGATGGAACATTCGACACCGTACTCGCGGCATTTCTGGATCGCATCGTGGATCAGCTTCAGGACGGCCGGGTGCTTGGGCTGGTACATGTCCGCGACGTTCTCGTTGTTCCGGTCGATGGCGAGCGTATACTGGATGAGGTCGTTCGTGCCGAAGGACGCGAACCTGATTCCCGCCTGCAGGAAATCCTCGATTAAGATGGCGGATGCCGGGATCTCGATCATGATGCCGAGAGTTGCGTTCTCGACGTCCACGCCCCATTCCTGCATCATCTCGCGGGCCCTGATGAACTCCGAGGGGTGCCCGACCATCGGGAACATCACGCCGAGGTTATCGTACCCGTCGTTCCAGAGCCTGCGGAACGCCTCGACCTGGAGCCGGAACTGTTCCCTGCTCTGGAGGTCGCGCCGGATCCCGCGCCAGCCGAGCATCGGGTTGTGCTCGTGGGGTTCGTTCTCCCCGCCGGCCATGTTCCGGAACTCGTCGGTCGGCGCATCGAGCGTCCTGACCCAGACCGGTTTTCCCGGGAACGCATCGAGCACGATCTTAATGCCGCGCCGGAGCTCCTCGATGAACTCCTCTTCCTTCCCGTTCGTTATGTACCATCCGGGAGTCTTGTTCAGGCCCAGGATCAGGTGCTCGATCCTGAGGAGCCCGACCCCGTCTGCACCGGTCGCCGCAGCCCGTTTCGCGGCTTCCGGAATGGATACATTGACCTTCACGCTGGTTGCCGTGATGATCGGAGCGGCCGTGATCGCCGCCTGCGATACCGCTGCCGGAGCCTGCGGGGTTGCCACCGCATGTGCGCCGTCATACACAAGCCCCTTCTCCCCATCGACTGTGATCAGCTGGCCGTTCTTCAGGGTATTCGTCGCATTCTTCGTACCGACAACCGCGGGTGTGCCGAGCTCGCGGGAGACGATTGCCGCGTGGCAGGTCATCCCGCCCTCGTCCGTCACGATCGCCGCGACCTTGCGCATCGCAGGGACCATGTCCGGATTGGTCATCTGGGTTACGAGGATATCCCCCTCTTTTACGATTCCCGTATCTTTCACGTCGCGGACAATCACAACTTTCCCGGCGACAATTCCGGGGGAGGCGCCCTGGCCCCTGAGCAGGACCTTCATGTCGCTGCCCTTCTCCCCTTTCTCCGCACCCGCGGAAGTGGGTTTGGCAGTACCAATGGTCGTTATCGGGCGGGACTGTAGGATATAAAACGTCTTTCCGACAATCGCCCACTCGACATCCTGCGGGATCCCGTAGTGGTCTTCCGCAATCTTCCCGAACATGGCGAGCTTCGTGACTTCCTCGTCACTGAGGACCTGGGCATTCTGCCGGGCAGCGGGGACATCGACGTTCTTCGTCCCCTTTGTGCCGTCGGCGAGGATCTCGATCTTCTTGGTTGCGATCATCCGGTCCGTGACCTTCCCGCTCTTCTGGTCAAAAACATAATTGTCGGGAGAGACCGAGCCGGAGACCACCGCTTCCCCGAGGCCCCAGGATCCTTCGACAATGGTCATGGGTTCGCCCGTTACCGGGTGGGAGGTGAACATGACCCCTGCCTTCTCCGAGCTTACCAGTTCCTGGACGACGACCGCGATATTCACGCTCCGGTTGTCGAATCCCTGCTTTGCACGGTAATACACTGCCCGCGCCCCGTAAAGGGATGCCCAGCATTTCTGGACTGCCTGGAGCACGTCTTTTTCTCCCCGGATATTGAGGTAGGTCTCCTGCTGGCCTGCGAAGCTTGCGTCCGGCAGGTCTTCCGCGGTCGCGCTGGACCTGACTGCAACGATGAGCCCCTGTGCGTCCATCTTTTTGTAGGCGGCTTTGATATCTTCCTGCATGCCGGCCGGGATCTTTGCCTTCATGACCTGATCCTTTGCCGCCGCCGCTGCCTTTTCAAGAGCCGCATTGTCTTCGACATTCAGCTTGTCCAGGGCCTTGAAAAGCCGGTCTTCCAGGCCGGTCTCAATGAGGAACCTGCGGAATGCCTGCGCAGTGACGACAAAGGCCTTCGGCACCGGGAGGCCGATGGAAGCCATCTCGCCAAGCGACGCCCCTTTTCCGCCGGTTGCGGCGATGTCTTCCTTCCGGATCTCCTCGAGCCAGAGTATATTGGGCACATCCTTCATGCTCGCACCACTATTATTCTCGCCTGCTATGAGTTTAATAATTATCACGACCGGTCCGAACCGTCGGAATCCGGTGGGCCCGGGTACCCAGCGGCCGGAAAACTCCTATTAGGGATGATTTTCAGATATGGTATGGGTTTTAGTGTGAGTTACCGGGTACTTGTCAGCGACCCGCTGGCAGAAGAAGGGCTTGAGATCCTCAAAAAAGAATGCGAGGTCGACGTAAAGACCGGCCTCCCTGAGGACGAGCTCGTGAAGATCATCGGGGATTACGACGCTCTCCTTGTCAGGAGCGGGACCGAGGTCACGGCAAAGATCATTGAGGCGGGAAAGAAGCTCCGGTTCATCGGAAGGGCGGGAGTCGGCGTCGACAATATTGATACCGATGCCGCAACCCGCCAGGGGATCATTGTTGCAAACGCCCCGGAGGGGAACACGCTCGCCGCGACCGAGCATACGATGGCGATGATGCTCTCCCTGGCACGGAACGTCCCGCAGGCGAACGCATCCCTCAAAAAGAAGGAGTGGAAGCGCTCGAAGTTCATGGGCGTCGAATTGAACGAGAAGACGCTGGGGGTCGTCGGGTTCGGGAGGATCGGACGGGAGATCGCGAAGCGTGCCCTCGCGATGGACATGAAGGTCGTTGCCTACGATCCGTTCATCTCCAAGGATGTTGCGGCACGGCTCGGCGTCGAGGTCATGACCATGGAGGACCTTTTCAAGGTCGCAGACGTCATAACCGTCCACACCCCGCTCATCAAGGAGACGACCCACATCGTCAACGAAAAGTCGATTGCGACCATGAAGGACGGCGTCCGGATCATCAACTGCGCCCGCGGCGGTATCATTGACGAGAAGGCGCTGTATGATGCCGTGAAGAGCGGGAAGGTCGCGGGAGCCGCCCTCGATGTCTTTGAAGAGGAGCCGCCCCTTGAGTCCCCGCTTCTCACGCTCGACCAGGTTATCGTCACCCCGCATCTCGGGGCAAGCACGGTAGAAGCCCAGGTCAACGTCGCGATCTCGGTCGCAAAGCAGTGCGTGGAGGTCCTCAGGGGCGGTTCCGCCAAGTACGTCGTGAACGCACCGATTATCCCTGCCGACCAGCAGGAGAGCGTCGAACCGTTCGCGCTCCTTGCCGAGAAGATGGGCCGGTTCCTGATGCAGATAACGGAAGGCAGGCTGGAATCGGTCGAGCTCACTTACGGTGGAGAGATCGTAAAGGCCGGCCAGGGCCTGAAGTTCATCACCCGGTTCGCGCTCAAGGGACTCCTTGCACCGATCCTCACGACCCCGGTCAACGTGGTGAACGCCGAGTTCATTGCGAAAGAGCGGGGAATCGCGATCCGCGAGACCACGACCCACGAATCCGATGCGTTCAAGAACCTGATCACCATCCGGGTGAAGACCGATAAGATGACGGAGACCATGGAGGGGACGGTCCTCTATAAAGGCCGGAGCAGGATCGTCTCCATCGGCGGGTATACGATGGACATGGTTCCGGAGGGAGCGCTCATCGTCTCCCGGCACCTGGACAAGCCGGGGGTCATCGGCCGTGCCTCCACCATTCTCGGCAAGGTCAATATCAATATCGCCGGGATGCAGGTCGGCAGGATCAACCCGGGCGAGGAAGCCATCATGATCCTGAACGTGGACTCGGATGTCCCTCCTGCGGTCATGGAGGAGATCCGGTCGATGCCCGGGATCTTCACCGCGAAGTTCGCAAAGATCTGATACGTTCCTTTCTTCAGAATCTCCCTTTTTTACGAATCCGGTGAACTGTCCTGAAAAAATGTGGGTATACCGGGGGTATTGATCCGGCCGGTGCCGCTGATACGACCGGTACCGGAACCACAATCCTTTATGCTACCGGAAGAAATTTTAAAGACGCGTATGCAGAAAAAGCAGGGCAGAAAATACCAGGTGGTCGAAGAGGCGGAGATCGACCTGGTTCTCCAGTGCGGGGAACGGGGAGAATTTTATGACCGGTACTACTCGGTATTTCCCGGAAAAAACAAGGATCTCGACAGTTTATCCAGGATCTGGAAACGCAGGAGCGAATTTGCAAAGAAGCGCCAGGTTTCCCTGTCTTCCGAGGAGACCGGGAAACAACCGTCCGATGAGATCGGTTCCCTGATCGCGGAACAGACCAGGATCCTGGCAGAAATATCTGCGGTCTGCCAGGAGAACCTTGCCGTGAGCAGGGAGATCCTTGCGGCACTCGCCCTCCAGAACCAGATCCTTTCCGGCCATCCCGGGCATGCCGAGAGGAAACCCCGGCAGATGATAGTCGCCCAGGTGCCCACGGTCTCCCCGGTAAAAATTCCTGTCCAGAAGAAGGCGCCCCGGAAAATAACCCCGATCATGGTCGGCTCCTGAGCACCGGCCGGCTATGAGACGGGGGAATGGCGGATCCCGGTTTTTCTTTTTAAAAAGTGCCGGCCGGAAGAAAGGATGGTCACCGGGGAATTCCCGTACCCGGGTGATACCCGATCCCCCGGTTCCGTGCGCAATCCGTCCGTTTTTTCCGGTTGCCGGTATCAGGCGCCCAGTCTCTCAATCTGGATATCCTGCCAGATCACGAGGTCAGGCCCGCATTCTTTTACCGCAGTGATTCCCCCGTCCTGGGAGATCACAAAGGCAATCGCACTCTCATAATTCGCACAGAACCGGAAGGCGGACCGGTGCCGCGTGCCGAACGAGCGGATGGAAACGGGCATGGTCTCGTTTCCGTACGCGTCCCTCGCTTTTTTCAGTTCCACCAGCTGGGAGTTATGAACCGTAATTTCCCCGCCGAACCCCAGGACCCGCAGTTTGTCCGTCATAACGACTGCACCGTCTACTCCCGAGAGGCTGGAAATGAAATCAATGGCGTCCGAGAGGTAATCCTGGCAGGCCAGTTCGAGGCTGTACTGCTGCGTATCGTACAGGGATTCGATCCGGATGAGGTGGTACTCCCTGATAAAATTCAGGAGATCGTCGAATCTGCAGGGATACTTGATGTCGATACGCTGTTTCAGCCTCGGGTCATCGAGGCTGATGGAATCGGGAATGACAATCAGCGTCCCGCCATGCCCGATGAGATGGATCTTTTTTATGATCTTCTCGATGATCGTGGTGATGACCGAGGAGTCGGGCAGTTCCCCCTCGGGTATTTTCAGTTTTCTCCTGCCTTCCAGGAGTTCCTGCCGGAAATCATCGATAAAATCTGCGGTCGCCCCGTAGAAAAAGTTGGAGACCGGCCCCTCATAAAAGATGTTTTCTATCGGGATATGCAGCGTCCCTCCTTTCAGCTGAACGATGGTCTCCCCGGAACGGGATACTATGAGTTCCCCGGGGTTCTGGGAGGAGACCGTCAGCACATTCGGGAGGGGAATTCCGTTTCCCGTCGTCCCGTCCGTGAAGTCCCACCAGGAGGAACCCGTATCGATCATACCCCAGATCTTCAGCCGGTCCGAATCGTCGGCTTCGATGCAGATGATCACTTTTTTCGAATCGGTTGCGGGTGCAAGCTGGTTCAGCTCGTTGACGTTGAAGTTCCGGGAATAGAGAAATTCGATGGAGTTGATATCTTTATTCGGGTACACCGCGCTGTTCTGGTTTTCGATCATCTGTGAACGCGGGTAATAGGCGACTTTGAATTTCAGCCGGCGTTTCTCCTCGGTCTTCAGGCTGGCATGGTAGCAGGTCTCAAGAAAATGCAGGAGGACGGAGTCCTTCGGCAGTTTTGGAATGTATTCTCTGTCATACAGCGGTTTCGTCCAGATCTTTTTCAGTTGTGCCGTAAGTTCCGGGGGATACACGTTCATACCGCACTACCTCAGATTAACCTGCTATATTGATACCCCGGATGCTTACCTTTTTGGATTCGTCCGTTCGTGCAGGCCGGGGAGTATCCGCATCCGGGACCGTAGGGGTTTTCCGGAATTGTTCCTGTACCGACCCGAGTATTCAAGAGCCGGCGCTTCCCATACCCTGTCGTATGATGGAACGGCGGTTTCTGGCCACCCTCGCGTTGCTCCTCCTGACGCTCTCCCTGGGGCTTTATACAGTGCATTACTTTCTCTTCAGCGATGCCCACCATATCCTCATCTTCCTGATAGGGGACATCGCGTTTGTGCCGATCGAAGTGCTGCTCGTGACGCTTGTCATCCACCAGCTGCTCGAATCCCGGGAAAAGAAACGGCAGCTTGCGAAGCTCAACATGGTGATCGGGGCGTTTTTCAGCAGGGTGGGGATCGACCTTCTCGTGATATTCTGCCGGGCTGATCCGGACCTCTCCTCTGTCAGGGAGGTGCTGCTGGTGAAGGAGAACATGACTCCTGCGAATTTCGGAAAGATCCGGTCGGTGTTGAAAGGGCACGTCTTTCTGGTGGACCCGGAGAAAGTCGACTTTGCCGCCCTCAGGGTTTTTTTTGCAGAGCGGCAGGATTTCCTGCTCCGGCTCCTGGAGAACCCGGTCATCCTGGAACATGAATCCTTTACTGCCCTTCTCCGCGCAATCTTCCATGCGGCAGAGGAGTTCGATCACAGGCCGGGTTTTTCCGGCCTTCCGGTATCCGATCTCCATCATCTCCGGGGTGACCTCAACCGGATTTATCCGCTTCTCGTGGGCGAATGGCTCTCGTACATGGAACACCTGGCAGGGAATTACCCGTACCTCTACTCCCTTGCACTCAGGACCAGCCCGTTCGATCCGGCTGCATCTCCGGTAATAACCGCTGCTGCGTGAGAACCGGCAGGGCCCGTTCCCTATTTTCCGGTCTTTTCGTTTTTGGCTCTCATCTTGAGGTTCCGGACCATAGCCGCAAGAGCGTTTTGCGATTCTTCCCCGCTCATACCGGGATCCCAATACCGGTGATCCATCGGAAAGCACTATTCTTTAATACCAGAATAACGAATACTAAAGAGCATTTCAGCTATCCTTCGCGGGCTCGTGGTCTAGTTGGCTATGACGTCGCCTTGACATGGCGGAGGTCCTGAGTTCGAATCTCAGCGGGCCCATTTCCTTTCTCTGTTTTTTCTTCGGAAGTACCGTATCCCGTATTTCCACCGCTTGTGAAAGATCTGTTCACCGGCACATACTCGATAGCATCCTGATATTCCGGAGAAGGGCGGTTCCGCATTACGGGGTCTGAAAAGAAACGGGGGATTCAGGCCACAGGTTTTTTTCTGTCGTTCACGATTGCGGAGAGGACAACCGGGATCACGGAGAGAACGAGGCCGATGTACATCGTGATATGGAATCCGGAGAGGAATGTTTCTGAATCGAGGTCCGAAAATGCCACGATACCCCCGGATGCGGTTGCCAGGGTGAACACCGCGGCATAGAACGCAGTCCCGAGAACTGCTCCCAGGTATACGCTCGTGATCATAAGGGACGATCCCGATTCTTCTTCCCCCGGAGGGGAGTTTTCCACAATCCTGCTTGCAGCCGGTCCTCCTGCCAGGCCGATGGCAATCCCCATGATGACAAGTCCCAGGATCAGGGGAAGGATCCCGGCCTCCGGGACGAGCAGGGCAAAGATGCCGTTGAAGCAGAAGAGCAGCAGGCAGGAGGCGACCGCAAACCACCTGCGGCCGTACTGATCGGACAGCCTGCCGAACGGGATCCCGAGGAGCGCGGTAACGACCGGGGGGATCAGGAGATACATGCCGCTCGTCGCCATATCGAACCGCATCTCTCCCGACAGGTAGAACGGCAGGAGGTACATCACACCCATGTACAGGAAGTTTATGAGGAGAAATGCCGTCAGGACGGAGGTAAACTGCCACCTTTTGAATATCCGGATGTCGATCAGGGGATGGAGCGCCCGCAGTTCCCGGATCAGGAAGAGCGATACGCAGAGGAGGCAGAGCGCTCCCGATACCGGGATCAGGGGGTCCGTCATGCCCCGGATCGTGGATTCTTCGAGCGCGAAGATGCCGAAGATCATCGCGCCGAAGAGCGTGGCCGCTCCCGTATAATCAAAGGGACGTTCCTCGTCCCGGCGCTCATCGCGGGGTATCACCTTCCCGGCAAAGAGAATACCGATGATTCCTATCGGGATATTGATCAGGAATATCCAGTGCCAGGAGAGGTAGTAGGTGATGATCCCACCTAGCGCGGGCCCTGCTGCGAAACCGACGGAGCTTGCAGCGGTGAGGATGCCGAATGCGATCCCCAGCATCTGCGGCGGAAGGCACCTGACGCAGAGGAGGGGTGCGACGGCAGCGATCATGGCGGCGCCGATACCCTGCACCAGTCTCGCGGCAAGAAGGACCGAGAGATCCGGGGAGATGCCGCAGGCGGCGGACCCCAGGGTGAAGAGGACAAACCCGCAGAGAAAGATGGTCTTCATGAATCCGCGGTCGGCGATCCTGCCGAAGACCAGGAGAAGCCCCGCCATCATGAGAAGATACGTGATGATGACCCAGGCGGTTGTCCCGGTATCCGTGTGGAAGCTGGTCGCGATGGCCGGGAGCGCGACGTTCACGATCGATCCGTCCAGGCCGTCCATCACGACTCCGAGGGATAGCGCACCCAGGAGGAGTTTCTGCCGGAGCGGATCCGTGATAACGGCGGGCATGGGGATATCCCTGTACCTTACTCCGAGAATTCTCTTATAGATTGGGGACCGGGGTTTCCCGGTTGCAGGGTGTATACTAGACCAGTGTCCCGTGAATGCGGAAACGCACGGGGCGGTGGATACGGGCGCCGGGAACCGGCCGGTATTTCAGGCAGCGTCCCGGGCGACGGGGCAGGTCATGCAGTGGCCCCCGCCGCGGCCGCGTGCCAGTTCGGAACCTTCGAACTCCAGGACCTCGATGCCCGCGTCCCGGAAGTTCCGGTTCGTGTGGGTGTTCCGGGACGATGCGACCACAACGCCGGGACGAAGGGCGAGGACGTTATTCCCGTCGTCCCACTGTTCCCGTGCGGATTCGTACCTGTCTCCCCCGGTCGGGATGAGGTTCAGCCGGTCGATTCCGAGGGCATCCGCGACTGCTGCCGGGAAATCCTTCTCCCGGGTGACGGAGAACGGAAGCCGCCCGTCCCCGGGACGGATGACATACGTCTCAATCTTCGGGAGGATATCCGGAAAGACGGTTGCGGTATCGGCGTCGACCATCGTAAAGACCGTGTCGAGATGCATGTGGGTCCGGTCCCGGGTCAACCGGGCGACGATTATCCGGTCCGCGGCATTCCGGTCGAAGAGCGAATGCACCAGCTGCTCTATCATGATCGCGCCGGTCCGCTCGCTCATCCCGACAAGGACCGTCCGGTTCCCGATGGGCATGATGTCCCCGCCCTCCAGGGACGCGGGGCCGGTGCCCGAAGTCCCGCAGGTCCCGTTTTCCTGCTCCGGTGGGAGCCAGTATTCAAAACCGGCATCCCGAAACATCGGGTGATGCCGGTATATCGTGGCCATGGTGAAGGTCTCCGGTCTCCGGACCGGGCGGGACATCGGGTTGAGCGAGACGCCCCGGTATATCCAGCTGGACGGGTCCCGGGGGAAGAGCGTGTTCGGGAGCGGCGGTAAGATGAACGCATCCGGGCCTTCTGCCGCAGCGGTGAGGGACGACCTTGCGAGACCTGCCATGGATACGCATTCGAGTTCGCCGGCGGTGATACCGCCGATGAGGGCGACGGCAAGGGCTCCGGGTTCCATCTCCCGCATGCAGGCCCGGACCGGATCGACGCAGGAAATACCGGCCGTCGTACCGGTTACCACCGTATCGATGACCTCGCTCCGGATCTCATCCCCCTGCGCGAGTGCTTCCGCAAGGAGATCCTGCACGTACAGGACCCGGACTCCTTCATCACGGAGGATCCGGACGAACGCGTCGTGTTCCTCCACCGCCCGGTCCACCCAGAGAACGTCGTCGAAGAGGAATGCCGCATGGTTCCCGGGGGTCAGCCGCCGCAGGCTCAGGTCAGGCCGGTGGACGAGGACCGTCCGGAGCCGTCCGGTTTCGGAAAATACTCCCAATCCGGTCATCGGTCTTTCCCCGCGTCATCCGGGCTCCGCACCTGCGTTCCCGATGTACCGGCTGCGAGCGCCGCTATATCGGTCAGTGCCCCAATCGCCGCTCGCTTTCCGGTTGCCCGCACGAATTCGCATGCGGCGTTCACTTTCGGCCCCATGGAACCGGCGGGAAAGGGGAGTTTTTCCAGTTCATCCGGTCCGGTTTCCCGTATGAGCCGGGCGGAAGGGGTGCTCCAGTCCCGGTAGGCCCCTGCGACGTCGGTTGCCATGATGAAGAGGTCGGCATCGATCTCCCGGGCGAGGAGGGAACTTGCCAGGTCCTTATCGATAACCGCTTCTGCCCCTGCCGATGATTCATGCTCGCCCCTCCCGGATATGACCGGAATTCCGCCGCCCCCCGCACAGATAACGACCGTTCCCTTCTCCAGCAGCCAGCGTATCGGGCGCATCTCGAAAATTCTCTCCGGCCTGGGGGAAGGGACGACCCGGCGCCAGAGATCCCCGTCTTTCCGGAACGTCCAGCCTTTCTCTGCGGCGATCCGGCCGGCGGCATCCTCCGGGTACTGGGGGCCCACGAACTTCGTCGGGTCCCGGAATGCCGGGTCGTTTGGATCGACCTCTATTCGCGTGAGGATCGTGGCAAGCGGGATCTCCGGGCCAAGCAGGTTTCCCATCTCCTGCTCGATGAGGTACCCGATCATGCCCTCGGTCTGGGCATCCAGGATATCGAGGGGGTAGGGTTCGGCTGCCGGGTATGCCGCGGCCTGGAGGGCGAGGAGTCCGACCTGCGGGCCGTTTCCGTGGGAAAGCACCAGCTGGTGGTCCCGGGCAAGGGGTGCGAGAGCGAGGGCCGCACATTTTGCATTCCCGCGCTGGACCGGTACCGTCATCGGCTCCCCCCTGCGAAGGAGGGCATTACCTCCCAGGGCAACAACGATCCTCATATGAGCCTCATGCGCCGGTCAGGTTCAAGAATGTAGCGTACCCGACCTTCCCGGCGCAGGAGGTCCGGGGCCTGGTATCCTCTTTCGGGATAAGTTACCCCGCTTTTCAGAAAGATTCCTGACCGGTTTTCCCGTAGGATCCGGTCACGGGCCCACCAGAGGGGGGAATATCATTCGGGTATTTCCGTAAACGAGAAGATCCAGGCATTTCCGAACGATGTGACATTTCTGAGGACTACCCGGGGACCGGGAGTGTGATTCCGGAGCCATCCGATCTCCTCCGTCCTGTCGTTTCTCACCAGCACAAAATAGTCGGTGCCTGCATTGTACCACCTGAGCGCACTGTACCACCGGTGAGCGTTCAACCGGTCGTCGGCGATTTTGACCGGTGCCAGTGTAATGTCCCCTTTCGAGAGGTAGGTGATCAGGTTCGCATCCCAGTAGTCCCCATATCCGTAGGTAAGGTCCTGACCTTCCAGGAATGCGATCATCGCATACTCCGATGCATTCGGATTGTTGTTTTCATTCAGGATATACACGATATTTCCTGCTCCGGAGAGAACGAGGATACCCAGAATGAGAGCGTAATATTCCCTCCGGGCCTTCGGGTAACTGATGGCGATGAGGACGAAGACCAGGATTACCGGAAACATCAGGTACCGGGAGCAGTCCAGGCCGATGCTTATTGTCGTGAACAGATAGACAGCCCCGATGGTTACCAGGGAAAACGCGGTTATCCAGTACAGTGCCCGTATCCGTACATCCGAAACGTTCCGGAAATTTTTTTTTTACAACGCAGTACAGGAGGACGATATAACCGGCAAGGATTACCATTCCGGCAGCCATCGGAACCGTGAAACCCGTGCCTATGGCAAGAATATATTCGTTGATAAGATCTGCGAAACCTGCGAACAACAGGGGGATCTTCGTGAAGACGATACTACCCGGATCGGTGACGAACAGATATTCCTGCCGGGTGAAGAGGGGCATGAAGAATTCCTTTGCAAGTGAGACTGCAGCACACATTCCGGCCAGCAGTGCGACATATATGTTTGAGGATCGGGTTTTTTCTGCTACCAGCAGGTAGTACCCCAGGAACGGGATGAAAAGCCAGAGCAGGAGAATATTGTCTGAAAACGTGACCGCCGCCAGCAGCAGCGCGGCGATTGCGAAACGCGTGCCGTTCAGCCTTGCTGGCTCAAGGAGAAGGAACAGGAGCAGTCCCGCACATAATACCGTTGCGCAATGTCCTGCCGGGACGCCGAAGAAAAGATAGGACGCCGGGGTCAGGTTTGCGAGGATCGCAGAAAAAACGAGTGCCCTGGTCCGGTCCCGGGTCACGCTGAATACCAGGAGGGAAAATACGAGGATCGTACAAAGAAAGATAAAAAATGCGGTCAGTTTCAGAACCAGCGGGCTATAACCCGAGAGCCACTGCGGGATCAGGTGAAAGGGGATAATCTCCGAGTAGAGGAAGTTGGTAGCCGAGGGGAAGAAGATCCCGGTAAAGAAGTGGTTCTGGTATTTCCAGAATTCCAGGCTTATTACGCCGGGGATCACTGTATCGCTGTTCAGTTCAAGGGAAAGGGTAACGGCCAGCTTGCAAAGAATCCCGAGAAGGGTAAACCCCAGTAAGACCGAATTGATCGGGTTCAGGTTTTTTTTCAAATCCGTAAACCCGGGGGGAAACGGCACGTTCCGCTCTGCGACCGGATCCTGCCTCTCCCGGGTACCCCTTTTTTCAGTCATACGGTCAGGTCTTCCCGGTAAATGGGGTTCCCGAGGATCTTCCTGGTCATGGGTATTTTTTTATCCGTCCGTCACATGGACCGGAGCCGCTTCACGACGACCGACATCTCTTTTTTTACGATCTCAATCCCGATGGTCTTGTCCCGGAAGGAGACCTTGTGCTTGCCGAATTTTTTCCCGTCGACGAGTTTCATGACGTTTGCCATGTCTTCCCTGCTCATCCGCTTGAAATCCTCTCCTTCGAAAACCACTTTTGTCATGGTGGAATCACACAGTTTTCCCTGGGTTTTGCGGGACGATAAGGCATTCCCTGCGATTTCCTCCGGACCGGGCCATCCGGATGGGCTCTCCCGAAACTGTCATGAGCGAGGCATTCATTAACCGGGACGGCAATTCTCCTCAAAGGAGGGATTGCGTTGGCAGGAGAACCTGATATTCCCGATGAAGCGAAATGGAAGGTCGCGGGGAGACTCGCTGCCGCGATTCCGGTGATGTACGATTTTGCCTTCCGGGAGAGCGTGGGAGACCGGTACGACGAGATCGAACGCGACATCTGGATCGAGATTGGCAGGGAAGCGAAGATCGTTGCGGACTCGTTCCGGCTCCCGGCAGGAACGCCCCGGGAGATCGCGTCCGCGCTGCAGACCGTGGCAACGGTCTTTTTCGGTCCTGACTGGGTCAGGAACCCGGGGGACTCCGGGGATGATACCGCAGTCATCCTGACGAAACGATGCCCGTTCCGGATGAAGGAAGACGACCTGCGGGGACGGCCGGACCTCCATTTCCAGAAATGCCTTGCATTCAGCACGATGGCGGTCGGGAACCTGAACCGGGAGTACACGGTGCGGTTCGTCCGTTCGATGTGCATGGGCGACAAGCACTGCGAGATGAAGATTGTGAAACGGGATCCGGCCCGGGAAAAGGAAACGGCTGAAAAACCGGGGTGACTTCGTGACAGGGGGAGCGGGCGCTACCCGGGGCCCTCGTGCGGGGGAGCCTGGGAAAGGAGTTGCCGCACGGCGGTTTTCACCCGTTCTTCCGCATCCGGAACCTTCCGGACATCGTGGAATGTGTCCATCGCGTCCAGCAGGATCTCCCCGGAGGGGACGATCCCGATATTGCGCATGAACGGGCCGGTGACACCGGTCACACAGGTGAAGTTCTCGGGTCCTTTCCTGCCTGCGACCGAGAGGAGGAGACCCCTGGGGTGCCGGTGGTCGCCCCCTGAGAGCGACCGTTCCGCATGGTAAGCCTGGCACCGGTCGAAGAGCGTCTTGAGGACTCCCGGGACAGAGTTCGTGTAGACCGGAGTGCAGACGACTACCAGTTTTGCTTTTCTGAGGGCGGTCAGTATCCCGGGCATGTCATCGTGGAACACGCAGCTGCCGGTATTATAGCACTGGTAACAGCCGATACAGTGGTGGATGTCCCGGTCGTAGGGATAGATGATCTGGACGGTCTTCTTTGCTTTTTCCGCCGCATCTTCCACCCAGCCTGCAAGGATTGCACAGTTCCCGTGTGCCCGGGGGCTTCCCTGGAAGATGACGACATCGGTCTCCGGAACATGCGGAGCTTCCCTGGTCGGGAGAATCTGGTGGGAGAGGATGAACTTTTTGGGATCGGTCCGGATGGTTTGTTCCCAGGCGTCTGCTTTCCGGTGTGCGGCCGCCTCTGCGGTCAGGGATACGTTCGGGGCGTACTCATAGGTATTCGTCCGGAAGCGGGCAATTACCGCTCCCTTCAGGGAGACCGAGACGGTGAACCGTGCCATCCCCGGGTACACATCGGAAAAATCCTCGCGTTCGAGAAGCAGGGTAAATTCGCCCTCTGCCGAAGGGATCGGGTAGTTCCGCAGCTCCTCCCGTTTCCGTTCCATGCGGTACCTGTTGCAGTTTTCAGGAATATATATCCAGTGAAGCAATACCGGGAGGGTCCTGACGGGGCGTCATTCCCCGCTGACCGTCCCGCCATCACGTCCATGGGCAAGAAAAGATCGGGCGACCAGCGGATTTGCAGCGGCCGCCGGGATCCCGAGACCGGCCAGGACCCGGGCAGCGAGGTCCCGCGGGGACAGTCCCGGTTCCGCACCGAGTACCTCGTTCACGATGGCATCTATCTTCCCGATATACGCTATCCCGTCATCCAGGCATTCGTACACTTTGGGACCGCTCCGCGGTTCGTCCCAGGCAGCGAGCAGCCGGCAGAGGTCGGGGATGTCCCGGAGCGTGCGGATGGACCGGACCAGTGCCCGGGGGTCGTCGTAGATGGGGATATCCCCCGGCAGGAGCACGGCGTCCCCCGAGAAGAGCGCCCCTTCCTCCCGGTGCAGGAGCGAGATAGACCCTGCCGAGTGTCCCGGGGTATGGATGACCCGGAGCGTACCTGCGTCTTCCAGGTGAATTCCCGCTCCCCCGGGAAGCAGGGTATCGACCGGGACCGATCCCCCGACCAGGTCACGGAAGCCCGGCACCGGCCGTTCCCGCTCCTGGAGATCGGTATCCTCGATCCAGTCCCGTTCTGCGGGGTGGGCGGCAACGGAACACCCGGTCCTGTTTCGGATCTCCCGTGCGGCACCGATGTGATCCGGGTGGGAATGCGTGAGAAGGATCTGTCCGATCTCCGCGGGGTCCCGCCCGGTCGAGCGGATGTAGGCAAAAATGCACTCTTCCGATCCCCGGACCCCGGTATCGATGAGCGTGATGCCTGCCCCGTATACCAGGTACACGTAAACGAACCGTTCAAGCGCGATACCGGACGGCATCCTGACCTGGAATGGCAGGCGGAGAGCGTGGATGCGGGGAGTTATCTGCATCGTATCCTGTACCCGTTGGTTCCGGTGAGGCATCAGGGTTCCGGAGAAGGGGAACCGGTGTTCCCGGATACGGTTCCTGCGTCCCGGTTCAGACCGGCAGGTGGGTGATAAGGTACAGGGAGAGGGAGAGAAGGAGGATCATCAGGATGAGGGACTGCCAGAGGGTAAGCCGCATGGTCCCGGAATTGTTCGGGCTGCAGGAATTTAAGGGATACGAAAAAGCCGGATCCTACCGGGTCTTTGAGGATACCCGGGGTTCAATGACGGTCCAGATCATTTCTGCAAGCTCCCGAAGGTTCTTGGTCTGAAGATAGACTTCCCCCGGCCCGGTGATTTCCGTGACGAATCCTTCCCCGCCAAGAATCGTCTCCTTGAGACCCCCGAATTTGGTTACCTTGTACTGGCAGGTATCGCTGAATGCGACCAGATGGTGGTTGTCAACAATGAGCGTCTCCCCGGGTGCGAGCGTGTGATGATCGAGTGCTCCGAATGTGTTGATGAAGAGGAGGCCGGTCCCGGTGACCTTGATCATGAACAGCCCCTGGCCGAAAAGGCCTTTCGTGAAGCCCTGCCACTGGATATCAAGGTTGACCCCCTGCTGTGAAGCGACGTAGGATGATTTCTGGATGATAAAACCCCGGTCGGTCCTGACCTCAAGGGTCTCGATGTCCCCCAGGGGAGCCGCACTGAACGCTGCCGAACCCGGTCCCCGGATTGCGGTGAAATCGTTCACAAAGAATGACTGCCCCCCGATAAGAGAAATTCCCAGCGATCCCAGGAATCCTTTCTCGCGCTGGCGGGTCTTCACATCGATTGTCGGCTGCATGTAGGTCATGGAACCAGCGTCTGCAGTAATTGATTCCCCGATATCCAGGCTGGCGACAAGGAGCGAGTAGGATGGTTTGTACCGGATCTCGTATTTCATCGTGTTTCCCTTGTGCGTACTGTCCGGGGGACTCGGAAATAAACATGTTCATCCCGGAAATCCGGGTCTTCCCATCGAGGCCGGAATCCGGAACGGAAGGTTATCTATAATCCCGGGCCGGAAACGTACCTATGGCGAAATCCCCCCGGAACCATCCCCGCCCGTCTCATAAGGAACCTCCTGCCAGCAGGGATACGTGCCCTCACTGCGGCGCCAGCGTTCCCGATCCCGCCCGGGGCTGCCGGCCCCAGTATGTCGAGGTCTCGATGCGGGAGATGTCGGACCGGGCCAGGTTCGCGGTCCACCGGCTTACGGTCGATGCCTATGCCCTCCAGCACCCGGGCGAGTACTGCCGATCCGCAAAGACCCTTGCCACCCACCTGACCGGCCTCTGCTGGTTCTTCGCGTATGACGCGGATCCTGCTGTTGCTGCCTCCCTGAAGAAGTGGCTGTCCGGCTCGCCCGCATCCATCTCGCTTCTCCCTGCCCCGAAGAACGTGAAGGGGACGCTGAGCATATCCGATATCCACCGTGCGGAGAAACCAGAGGATCACGTTGAATCTGTCAAGAAATGGGCGAAAGAGGTCTGGGATGCCTGGGCGGAGCATCACGATCAGGCCGGAAGATGGGTGGAAGAAGCGAAAAATACGGTGTGACCTGATCGGATGCTCCGGAGCAGGGATTTCCCGGTCACCTGAGGAGCGATGCGGTCCAGCTGCGGTTCGCCCAGAGGGCGCAGCCCCCCTCCGATTCGGTCAGGATCCCGTGCTCCTCCCGTACCCGTGCAAGGTATTCTGAACGGAGGGCGTCCCGGAACGCAACCCGTCTCAGGCTGGTATCCGAGAACGGGGCGGCAGGACAGGCCTCCAGGTCACCCGCCGGACTTATGTGGAGGAACCCGCGTCCCGCCGAGAGGCAGCCCCCAAATACATCGTCGTCGCCCGGAAAACCGAGGAAGATGGCAGGGAATTTTTTGGGATATTCGTTCAGGCACCGGAGGAGATCCGCCCGCTGTTCCCGGGTAAGGACGAGATCCCTAGTTCCTTCCTGGAGGGGAACGTACTCCACGAACGTAAAGAGCCGGGCTCCCCGGTCTGTCATGGCCCGGATGAACGCTTCCGCAAGGACTTCCCGGCAGTTCTTCCTGGTCACGGTGAGGGAGCAGCCGAAAAATACCCCGTGTTGGTCCAGGACCGAGCAGGAACCGGTGATCTTCCCGTACGTCCCCGCGCCCCGGCGGGTATCGGTCTCCTCGGGTCCTCCCTCGAAACTGATGACCGGCACGATATTTTTCCGGACTGCGAACGCTTCCGCCGTTTTCCCGTCAATCAAAAGGCCGTTCGTGAAGATGGCAAAGACGACCTGCGGGAACTCCCCTGCAATACGGAGGATCAGGTCTTTTCTGAGAAGCGGTTCTCCCCCGGCGAATACCATGAACGACACCCCGAGTTCCGCTGCCTGGGAGACGACCGAGACGAGTTCATCGTCCGTCAGATCCGGTTCCGCCGCCCGACCCCGGGCATGCATGTAACAGCCGGTACAGGACAGGTTGCACCTGCTCGTGACGCTGAAGATGAGGACCGGGGGCACCGGGATACCCTGCCGGCATGCGTTCTTTCTGATCCGCGCCGCCCGCTCCTGCCGGAAGATTGTCTTTACGGCGAACAGGGCGAGGGCAGGCCGCGTGAGGATGAGGGGCAGGGTACTGAGCAGGGTGGTCCGGATGCTCCGGTTGAGCAGCCGGGTGTATTCCGGCTCATCGCGGCTGCTGTTTCCCTCTCCCGGGAGTACTCCCGTATTCCGGTCTTCCGGTTTTCCTGCGTCCTGCATACTAAGTATCCGGTTTTGCGTGGGATCTGGAAGGTTTTCCGGTTCCCGCTTTCCGGAAGGAAACCGGAGCCCGTGCGCTCCGGGATATACGGGCCATGAGAGGCCGGTTATCCCCGATTGGCCCGGATTTTCCTGAAAACAGGGAAATACCCGGTTGTTTTCCCTGAAATCCTTATCTCGTTCCGGAACATAATAATACTCATATCATGAGGTTCTGCGGCACGGTCCGGGCCGGTCCCGGGCGGTACCCGGAGATCTGACCCGATATGTACGCAATCCGTTTCTACCGCATTTACGATGTTGGTGAAGAGATCGATCTTTCCGCCCTCGAACAGGGCCTTGCCGAGAGTATGGCGATAGCAAGGGCCGGTTTCGTACGGGTGCCGCCGAAATCGATCTCGATGGTCGAGCCGCCGCTCCTCCTGCGCCTCCAGCCCGCCTATATCGAACACGACGGGAGAAACTTCGAGTTCACGGTCATCGCACGGGTCTTTGATATCGGGGCAGTCAGTATCTGTCTCATTCACGATAGACCCGGGGCCCCGGCGGCCGGACTGGCCGACGATGCGCTCCGGTTTGCGGACCAGAACGGCCTCGACGCCCATTTCTCAGCAGCCCTGACCCAGATCCGTGCCATCCTCCGGTCGATGATCGGCGACCGGCCAATCGATCCTGACTTCTACGAGGATTATACCGTCTATCTTGCGGACACGATGGATCCTGCTATCGATCCGGTCATGGTGCTGCTTGGCGAAAAAGCCGAATTTTCCCCGGAGATCCGGGCGGACGTCATGAAGTACTCCCTCAGTTACGGGACCAGCGACCGGACCATCCTTTCCTGGGCCGGGGCGTTCCTTGTCGCGCCCGAACCCCCGACCGATATCATCGAGCTCATCGAGTTTGCGACCGTCCAGGTGCTCGAGCTCAGGTTCTACGACCGGACCCTCTCGCGCCAGATGAGCAAGATGTTCGACGACATCGAGAACGCCGGCAGGCTCACCTCCCTACGGAGGGTGAGGAAGATGCGGCTCATCATGAAAGAGCTGATGCGGACGCAGACCGAACTCTCGGAGATCACGGAGAAGGTCAACAACCTGATCAAGGTCACGGAAGATGTCTTCTATGCCCGGGTCTACGCCGCCGCACTCACGGTCCTGCGGAGCCAGACCTGGAACGACAGCGTCAACCGGCGCATCGCGACCATCCGGGAAAATTTCGCGATGCTCTCCGATGAAGTCAACGTCCAGCACTCCAATGTCCTCGAATGGATCGTTATCATCCTGATCGCAATGGAGCTCGTGATCTTCCTGTTCGCGCACTGAACGGGCATACCTTCGTTTTCCCGGGACCGGGGCGATGGATTTCAGAGGGGGAATGAAACAGTATACCTCTCCGGAAACCGGTCTGCGGCATTCAGTTTCGCGCCACGTGCAGGACATTTGAATAATTTCCCGGGAAATTAGTATTCATGACGTTCAGGGTATCCCCGGACGATTCCGGCCTGCCGCTCCCCGGGACAATTCCTGCCTCGTCCCTGGACCAGTTCAATTATGCCCTTACCGGGATCTGCGACCAGATGATGCACCTGGTCGTCACGTTTGCCGGGATTCCCGATGAAGGGCGGCTGAGGGAAGCGTTCCGGATCTCCCTCCGGCAGGCACCGGTCCTTGGTTATCGGTTTTGCGAAGCGGAACCTCCCTTCTGGGAACCGGTCCGGGATCCGGACCCGGAGGCCTGGATCCGTATCCATGCGACGGACGATCCGGACCTGAAGATCCGGCAGGTCCTTACCGAACCTCTCGACTCCGCAGCAGGCCCGCAGGTCAGGCTCGATCTCATCCGGTCCGGTTCCGGGCCGGCAACGCTCTGCATCTCGATGCATCATGCGGTCTCGGATGCGTACGGCCTCCTGGTATACTCGGGTCTCCTTGCAGGGCTGTACCGGCAGGTGCCGGGCGCAGCCGGCAGGTCCGGGCAGTACCCCGCAGTCCTCGGGGACGGGGCCGGCATGCCGGTGCCGCAGCAGCGGAGCCTGTTCCGGTACCTGTCCCGGTTCCCTCCTTCCGAACTTCAGGAGGCAGCTGCGAGAGCCCGCCCGGCAGCAGACATCTGGTCCTTCCCGTTCCGGTCCCTTGACTGCGGGAACCGGGATTTTGCCTTCCTGTCCCTTGCGCCGCAGGTTCTCGATGCGGTCCGGGTCTGGGGCCGTGCACGGTCTGCAACGGTAAATGACGTTCTCCTCTCGGCGGTTTTCCTGGCCCTCCTGGAAACTGCAGAGCCTGCCCCCGGAAAGATGGTTCCGGTCCTCCATTCCGTCGACCTGCGGCGCCATGTTCCCCAAACCACGGGCCCCGGCGCCGGGCCGGGCCGGATGCCGCAGGATCGCCCCGACTGCGATATCTGCAATTTCTCGGTCGCCTTCGACGTCATCCTCCCGTCCGGGGTGGAGCGGACCCTTGATGCCGTGCTCCCGCTGGTGCACGAATCCATGCGGAACCACAAGGAAACCAATTCCGCGCTGGCATCCGCCCTTGAGACCGAGGCCCTTGCCGGGAAAGGATTCCCTGCGTTCCGGGAGCATGTGGCATCCATGAAGGAAGACGCGATCCGGGACGGGGGGAACTGTCCGTTCTTCTCAAACATCGGGGTACTTCCGGAGTCAGCCCTGGACTTCGGCCCGGAAAATCCGGTTACCCGGGCGTTCGTTGCGGGAATGGTCGAGTTCCCCCCCGGGGTCGTTCTTGCGGCAAGCACCTTCTCCGGCAGTCTGACCTTCGCGATGGGTTACTGCGCCGATGCGGTCGAACGGGAATGTGCCACCGGGTTCCTTGCGGCGGTCGCCCGGCACCTGCCGACCGGATCCGGCGGGAACTCCGGCTGAAGAGGGCGGTCCCGGGATCCCGGAATGAGTCGGTTCTGCCCGGAAGAACCCGGTACGACCCGAAAGCGTTATCCATATCCGGATCCCACCATCGCTTATGGCTGAAACGCTGAACCGGGCCGGTAAACGCTGGCAGGCAAAAATCTGGACAGGGATCGTCGCGATCATCCTCGGTCTCCTGGTGTTCCTGGCTCCCCGCATCATGGCGGATCTCCTGGTGATCTTCGGGGGAGTATTCCTCATTGTCATCGGGGCCATCCTGATTGTGGAAGTCCTGTTCATGGAGCATCCGGGGGTCTCGAAGAAAATGTACGGCGGGCTCGGGCTTCTTGCGCTCGTCGTGGGTATCCTTGCCATCACCGTCCCGTTCATCTTCGTGATTGCGACCGGGATCTTCCTCGGGGCGTTCCTGATAGTGTTCGGCGGGATGGAGTTCGTGATGGGGCTCTCGGTGGACATCGATGCCGGGATACGGTTGATAGAAATTGTTTCCGGATTCCTCGGAATTGCTGTTGGGGTAATATTTATCGTTCTTCTCCTTGTTCCTCTAGAAAATGTGATTACGGGTGGATTTATTCTCGGGCTGTTCCTGGTCATCTTCGGTCTCCTGCGGGTGCTGCATGCGTACCGGATGAAGTGCCTCTTCGGGCACTCGGGTGCGCCCGCGAAGAACTGAAATACCTTTTTTAAAACAAAAGAGAAGTTCCCGGTCCCCCCCAAGAGGATGCGGGAGCCGGATCTTTTCCCACCTGTTCACATCTTCAGTTTCTGCAAAAAGAAGACCCCGATACAGATGGCCGCAATGGAGAGCGCCATAAAGAGCATGTCCATCCCGCTCGTCATCTGCATCTCAAGCACCCGCTGGAAGAAGCTCACGATCAGGACCATGATGATGACCTTGATGATCTTGTTCTTCAGGTCGTCGAGCGTGGAGATCTCCAGGATATTGTGGAACGTTTCCGAGGTGCGGGCGATATCGATCTTCGAGATGAAGAGTTCGTAGATCCCGAAGCTGAAGATGAGGAGCACCATCGCGATCAGGTAGAAGTCGATTGCACCGATGATGCCGCTCAGAATTTCGGTATGGTCGACATGCAGGGGCGAGAGGGATACCGAAGATGCGAGGGTGTTGAGGATCTCAAGCGACCCTGAGATAAAGAGTATGATCGCACTGAGGGTTCCGAAGACCACGGCAAGGAGGACGATGAGCCGGGAGGTCCAGAGGCCGTTCTCAAAGGTTTTTTCGATCACGTGCTGGTCTTCCGGGCGTTTCAGGTTTTCTCCGGGATGTCCAGGGGTCATTTCATAACAGTTGCAGGGGGAAAATAAAAATATCTCCCCTGCACCCTACCCGCGTGGCCCTGATTCCTGCCCGGGGATCGGTTCTCTTTCGTCCGTATGCTGTTCCGGCGATCCGGCACCCGTACGGGTGTCTCCCGGATGAAAAACCGTTCCGCAGTGCGGGCAGGTGACCGCGGGTTCCTTCTGATGTTTCTCCTTCCGGGAGAATTCCTCGTAAAAACCGGAGGCAAGGATACCGGCGGGAAGGGCAAAGAGCCCGATTCCCAGGAGTGCCACCACCGATGCTATCATCTTTCCCCCATAGGTGATGGGGACCATGTCCCCGTACCCCACGGTGGTCAGGGTCTCCACGCCCCACCAGAGGGTTGCCGGGATGCTTGAGAATTTCTGGGGCTGGGCGGAATGTTCGGCGAAATACATCAGGGTGGATGAGGTTATGAGGATAAAGAAGACCAGGAACAGGATCATGGCCAGCTGACGCTTCTTTGCATTGAACACCTTGGTGAAGATCTGGAGCGAGCTGGAGTACCGGATCATCTTCAGCAGCACGAAGAGCTGGAAGAGGCGGGACATCTGGAGCCGGTCGAGGTCCTGGATTATCAGCGGGGGCGCTATGAACGGCACCAGGACGAAGAGATCGATGAGTGCCAGCGGGGATACAAGGTACCGGAGCCTCCCGAAAATTTTCCCTTTCCGGTACTTCGGATTCTCGGGGCAGACCCAGATACGGAGCAGGTATTCGATCAGAAAGATGGAAAACGCGAAATGGGAGATCTGCTGCAGGAAGAGATCGTCCCCGGCCCGGATCTCCGGGACGGTCCCGAGGATAACCGCAACGATGTTCGCGAGGATGACCGTTATCATGAAATATTTGAAGAGGGTATTCTTCCAGTTTCCGGAATCACCCTCGTTCAGGATCGAGTATACCTGCCTGCGGACATGCCCTGCCATAGTATCATCCATTATCCCGGTATCTCAAAACCGTTACCCTATCCTTTGATAACCTGCGGGCCCCGGTGGCCCGCGTGCATCGCTCCCCTGGCCGTCCTTTTCCCGGCCTTTTGGGGGAGAAACCTATCCTGTCTGGCTGAACTCGAATTTCATTCCCGTGATGTAACCGGCATCGTTTGCGGGGATCGGGATGTAGAGGTAGTAGGGGAGCTCCTGATCCGGAAGAAATGTCTGGGAGGTCGTGATCTCCGGCCCGTCAACGCCCTGGTACTTGATTACCAGGGTGATGTTGTACGTGGCGGGACGGGAGTTCCGGGCCAGGAGGAGACCCTTGACTTCGAGGAAATTCCAGTACGGCGTATCGGGCAGGCCGTAGCAATGCGTGGATATGAATATCTTCGAGGTATCGTTCTGCAGCAGGTAATCGCGTTCGAACTGCTGCATCTGCCGGGGAGAGACCGTGGTCAGTTTCAGGTCCCTGACATTCTTGAGACCGTACATCGGATCTCCGGCAATCTCCGGAAAGGCTTCCTGCATCAGGCAGTTCGAGATATCCGATTCATACAGCTCGGAATACCCGAGGTTCCTGATATAGGGATCGGGAAACTGGGGGAACGTGGCCGTGGGGGTCGGGGACGTGGTATTCTCCGGTACGGGCACCAGGATTGGAACCGTTCCGGTGAGGTTGACGGGCTGCTCCGTTGCGGCAGGGACGGGTGTTGTTTCCGGCGTCACGGTTACCGGAACGGCCGGGCTTTCGGCCGGTGCCGGAACGGTTCCTGGTACGGGGGTCGCCGCAACCCCGCTTTTCTCTGCACCGGTACAGCCTGCGGACATCGTGCCGGTCCCGAGCAGAATGATGAAAAGTGCGATGATAATGCCTGCAGGTCGTTCCATACCCCCGGGTACTTCCGGTAAACCATAAAGAGATACCGTCAGGGTTTCCCGTGCAAAAACCGGTCACGGGACGGTCCCTACTGTCCCGGGTCATGCGATCTTCCCGTGCCGGGTGCGGGGGAACTTCCGGAAAAGAGGCCGGGCCGAAACCGGATCCGGTGGTGAGAAGAGAGAGGTACCCGGGCCGGAATTACGGGACGGTTCCAAAACGGGGAACGGGAGAGGGGGGTCAGGATTTCCGGGGAGGAACACTATTGAGGATATGAGGAATGAGATATCCCCCGTCTCCCCTGTTCTCCGTTCCGTGTCGCTCACTGGTTGTATTCTGCTGTTCTCTGGTATGCTTGGTTCTGCCGAAAGGCATCTCGTTTCTGCTTCAGGGTATTCCGGGTATGCGCTTTTTCCAACACCCCCAGGAGGTTCCTGTATGGGATTATCTCATGTTAGTGAAGGTGTCTGCCAGATGATGAGTTCTGGTCGCATGTTCGGTGTTTTTCGGGCTCTGCTGTCCCGGTTCGATGCTGTCTCTCGTTACCGTCCCAACCGGGCTCTGCAAGCTCCCGGCGGGGGCGGTTCTGCCCGATGGCCCGCAACGTCCGGGACAGCCGCGGCACGAATGCCGGAACAATCCCGGTACATGGCGGTCTTCATCGGCCGCGCTCGTTTGGAAGTTTTCAGCAGGTCCGGTCCCCCAGGGGAACCGGATCTGCTTGTAAATTATGTTTTACATTATGTTTTAAATACTTTACTATATGTCTAAAACGATCGGAACCGGCTGTGGGATTCCAGGAGAGATGACTGGTCCCGGGAGACGGGGTTCCACCGCACGAAAAAGAAAGGATGACCGGGAAATGACCGGGAATTATTCGGCGGTACCTTCCGGCAGGTAGGTAAATACCTCTTCAATCGTTACGCCGAAGTACCGGGCTATCTTGAATGCGAGTTCCAGGGAGGGATCGTACTTTCCCTTTTCGATGGCGAGAATCGTCTGGCGGGAGACCGAGAGATCATCCGCCAGTTTCTCCTGGGTGAGGTCATGCATTGCCCGGTAGACCTTGATCTTATTCTTCATCGGTTTCCCACTCCCCGAGTTTCCGGGCATAATAGAACCGGAACCCGACATACAAAAAGAGCATGAGAACCAGGAGGAAGAGCTGCAGGAACCCGACATTCCCTGCAAAGAGGAATCCCTCGGAGGGCATCGTCCCGGCAGGGAGGGAAGACGCCGGACCGGTGGGATTGAAAATGGGCGGGGGATTTTCCCGGAAATGGCCCGGGCGGTCGAACCCCCATACGATACTCCCGAGACTGATGACAAAGAATACGATCCAGAAGATCTCCAGCGTCCGGAACGCAGCTTTCTGGTTTATCTGGACCATCCGCTCGTCTTCATGGGGATCCTTCACCTCGCGCTTTATGATGTAGAGGACGATGGCACTCAGGACCACCGACGCCTGAATGAATATGGGGGTCTTGTCCTGGATTACCGAGACCCAGAAAATCAAGACGTTGATCAGTGCGACAATCCCGCACACGATATAGAAGGTATTCCTGTTCATCGGGCACCCGTGTATATTCCTTTGGATATCTAGGTTTTCAATTTTTCCCCATCGGAAATCTGATATATTCCGGTACGGAGCAGGCAGGGAGGACACTTTCCTGAAAAAACCGGTTTTCCGGCTCCGGTCTCATGAAAATATTGCGAACCCTAATATAATGGAGAGGCAGATTCTCATCATAAACTGGTGTGTATCCATGGCAGATGAGATCTCTGTACCTGAACCCGGTTTGCCGGTTGATCTTCATACGTATCCCTGGTGGCTGGTCCTCCTGTGGGGTATTCTCTCGATAGTGATCGGGATTATGTTCCTGACGACCCCGGCGCTGACGACCGTCGTCTTCATCACGCTTCTCGGCGCCTTCTGGCTGGTTGGCGGGGTGTTCACGCTTGCAAGCCTGGTTTCCGATAAAAGCAACATGGGATGGAAGATATTCCTCGGGGTGCTGAACATTATCGTCGGGATCATCATCCTCGCGTACCCGCTGTACTCCACCTTCGTCCTCCTCGCGTTCTTCATCATATTCCTGGGATTCTGGGCGTGTATCATGGGCGTGCTGCACCTCTTCCAGGCATTCACGCTGAAAGACTGGGGCATGGGGGTACTCGGGATAATCAGCATCTTCTTCGGTATCCTGCTCCTTACCTTCACCCTGATATCCATCGCACTGCTCCCCTTCATTGCAGGCGCGTTTGCGATCATATTCGGGCTCTGTGCGATTGTATTTGCATTCTCCGCAAGGAAGGCTGTCACAGCGCCTGCAGCCTGAAACCATTTCCTCATTTTTACCTGACAGATCCCCCCGGTCATACCGGGAGGAGGTATTCCGAAGGGATCCTGAGGCAGGACGGTGTTTTCCGCTACGGTTATCCGGTTTTCCGGGAATTCTTCCGGAACGTTATCCTGCTCTGCCCGAAATAATTCCAGAAAAATCCCAGTGCTATCGCAACCACTTTTGCAGGGATGTAGTTCAGGGAGAAGATCTCGACAGCGACCGTGAGTATCGCAAGGTTCAGCCCGAGCCCGGTCAGGGAGATCACGGCAAAGAGGGAGAACTGCCGGAAATATTTCCTGCTGGCGTCGTGGAAATTGAGGTACTTGTTCAGGAGGTAACTCGCGAGCATCCCGCACAGGTAGGATGCAGTCGCAGAGCAGAGATACCAGATATGGAACCGTTCGGTGAAGAGGTACAGGAGACCGATATCGAGGAGGGAAGACACTACTCCTATCAGAAAAAAGCCGAGAAATTCTTTCCCGAAGAGATCCTCCGGAAGCTTCATGACCGCTGCACCTTCGGGAAGGTATCCCCCGAGGCGGGGAGTTATCCGGCGCCCGCGGCCCCGGCGCAATCGTACAGCGATCCCGATGATTGCAGTCCTGTTCCCGCCGACCCGGTGACGTTTTGGAAGGCTTCGTTCTCACCCGTAAGATCCACTGCGGTACAATGGGTCTCCACCCAGCTGAAGATCTCGCTGTTCCCGCCGCCCGTGCCGCCCCCTCTGCCAGATCCCCCGGTCTGGAAGAACCGGACTTTTCCGTCCCTGATATAGTCCCGGATGGTGGTCACGTTCAGGACCTGGTCGCTGCCGGTGAATCCCCCGAGGCACATGACGGCTTTTCCCGTCTCTATGATCAGGTTCGCCCCTGCCTGGGAACTCGGGACCGCCAGTATCCAGGTCTCATTGGCCGTATGGGCCAGCAGGTATTCCGCAAGCCGGCCGGTCGAGGCATCTCCGCCGCCCATGCCCTGCGGCCCGCCGCTCATGGCAGAGACCCCGGACGTACGGTTACCGGAGATACCTCCGGTGCCCGTCATGCCGGAACCTGCGGGGCCGCCCGTAGTGGTTCCCGCTGCGGCAGTACCGGAGGTACCGGTCCCGGACCCTGCCTGCCCCGTCGCGGTGCGATCCGAAAGGCGCGTACTGTTCCCCGGTCCGTATGAGCCATCCCGGCCGGTCCTGTCCCTCAGCGAGCCGGGGATATCCGTTCCGGAAATTCCCGTGCCCCCCGCGCCAGGCATACCGGAAACCAGCGCAGCTCCTGCCATACCGGTTCCCCCGGTCATCCCGCCGCCAAAACCCCCGTGGGAACCCTGCGGGCCGGCCGACGGGATGTTGCCGCCGTTTCCGGTCATAATCGGCGTGCAGGACCAGACAAAGGGAGCGACGAACAGGATGCCGACTGCCGCTGCGATGATAGGCACCCGGTGGTTCGCGAGGACCGGGGTCTTCCGTACCAGCATCAGGGCAAGGAGACCGGTGCAGATGAGGGTTGCCACAAGGACGAGCGGCACCAGGGGACCTGCCCAGTCCGCATCATAGGAAAGGAACAGGGTCTCCAAGAGACCGGTGACCAGGACGGCGACTACAAGGAGCCATCCCTTCCAGCCGCCGGTTCCATAGCTCCGGTATAACCCGGCCGCCCCGATGCCGACAAGCCCGGCAATCGGCGGTGCTATCGTTGCGATGTAATAGTCGTGCCAGAATCCGCTGGTGAAGCTGAAGTACAGGAGGCCGGGGATCAGCCAGAGGAGCATCGCGATGAGGGTGAGCCCTTTCCCGCTCGTAAACCCCGCCTCTTCCAGTCCCCGGAAAGAGAGATCCTTTGGCCTGCGCACCCAGGCAAGGACACCGATCAGGGCGAACGCAAGGAGCCAGGCGATGTCCCCGGCAAGACCCTGGCCGAAGATCCGGAAGACGCCCGGGCTTCCGCCGCTGTTCATGCCGCCACCTCCGCCCATGCCGCCCGGGGAAGATCCTCCCCGGAGTCCGGAGGAGGTTCCCGCCCCCTGCGTTCCGGAGGGACCCTGCCCCTGTCCCTGGCCGGAAGAGCCGGCAGCTGCCGACGACCCCCCGGGGCCTCCTGCCTGGGTGCCGGGAGCACTTCCGGACCAGGCATCGCTGCCGCCCGTATACGGGAACGCGGATCCGGACCCTGCGGACGGCATCATGCCGCTGCCGGTCCCCTGTCCCGGAACGCCGCCCGCAGATCCTCCGGGCCCGCCGCCGGAACCTACGGGACCCGCGGTACCCATTCCGCCGATCCCGAGCCGGTGGAGGCCGTTATAGTTGATGATGAGTCCGAAGACCGTGTTGTCCCCGCTCCCCCCGATATACGGGCGCTGGTCTGCGGGGATGCTGTCCACGGCTGCCGCCCAGGAGAAGGATACGGCAAGAAGGACGATGACGGCAAGCCCCACATGGAGGACCCGTTTCTTCCAGGAAAAGTCCGTGGCGCCCAGGAAATATACCGCAAGGATGGCGGGAACCGCGATAAACGCCTGGATCATCTTGATGTTGAACGCGATCCCGATGAGGACTGCCGAGACGAGGAACCAGGGAAGCGACCGTTCCCGAGTTGCCTTCAGGACGACCCAGACCGCAAGGAGGAGCACGAAGATCATCTGGGTATCCATCGTCCCGTTCCGGGAGACTGCGACGAGGATCGGCGTCACGGCCAGGGCAAGGGCCGCAACCAGTCCCGCCGGTTTTCCGAACGGGCGGGAGACGATGAGGTAGATGAGCGCCACGGAACCGATGCCGGCAAGTGCCTGGGGAAGGACGAGGACCCATCCGCTGAATCCCAGTACCGCGGCAAACGCGGCCTGGACCCAGAGGCCGACCGGCGGCTTGTCGACCGTGATGAACCCGGCCGGATCCAGGGAGTTGAAGAGACCGGCGGCAGGGTTCACGAGCATGCTTTTCACGGCCGCCGCGTAGTACGTGTTCGTAATTCCCTGGTTCCCGATATTCCAGAGGTTCAGGAACGCAGACAGGGCGAGTATCCCAAGAAGGAGGATCTCTGCCCGGTATTTTCTGACAAATTCGCGGTCGATCAGATGAATCTCTCCATGACGCGGCAGCTTCCGAACCCGTATTCCTCTGCCGGTGTACTTATTGTCTAATTAATTCAACATATTGTCGTATAAGTTTTACTAGTGCAGGGGCATGCATTGCCGGAACTATACGGATCGTGCGCGATGCTCTCCCTGCGGTTCCGTTGCAGGTAAAAAGGGATGCTTACGGATTCTTTTCCGGAAATTGTCAGGGTTCCTCAGGGGGTTCCGGCCCGCCCTCCCCGGATTCATCGGGTACCGGCTGCGGCGGGACCGGCGGTATTTTCTGGAGGATTTTCCGGGCAGTTTCCGGGGATCGCAGGATACCGTTCGTGAGCGCCTCTTCCAGGGGTTCCTTCGCAACCCGGCCGAGCGTGATGAGCGCGCTCTCGGCACGGTTCCTGACAATGGGGGACGGATCGTTCAGGGCGGTCACGAGCGGCGGGACGGCGTCCCCTCCCCCGATCTTCTGGATGGCGTTCACGGCACCGAGACGGATATGGATGCTTGGGTCGGTCAGGCACTCCGCGAGGGGCCGGAGTGCCGGTGCACCGATGGCTTCCAGGTCGTACCAGCGTTCGAGCCCGATGAGGAAGTACGCCTTCTCGACCGGATCCCGGGGGACACTCTGGATATCCTGGAGGATCCGGGCTATCCTGGCCTTGAGGGGGTGATCCCCGGAACGGAGCGCCCGGACGAGTTCCGGCCTTCCGGTCTCCCCCATCTGGAGGAAGGCTTCTGCGGCGGCATACACGATCTCCTCATCGCTGCCGGCCAGTTCCCGGATCAGCGGCCCGACCGCCCGTTCGTCCCGGAGGAGCCCCAGCGCCCGGATAACCGCAACCCTGACGCCGGGATTTCGGTCGGGCAGGGCATCGATCAGGGGTTTTACCCCCCGGTCGTCCCCCAGCCTGCCCAGGGATTCCGCAATGCGTATCCGTACTTCGGGGGAAGGTTCCGAATAGAGAACCCGTCCCAGGGCAGGAACCGTACGGCCCCGGGCCAGCGACCCGGCAAGGATGACCGCCCCCAGCCTGACCTTCACGGATTCGTTCTCCAGTGCGGCAAGGCAGTCCTCAAGGATGGGATCGCCCGTCTCCTGCAGGACGGCAAGGATCTCCCGGTACAGGTCCGGGCCTGCATCGGAGAGGGCCGCAAAGAGCGCGGGGACCGCCCCGTTTCCGCCTGCCAGGAGTTTTTCCCGGGAAGTGTCCCGGACGGCGGCATCCGGGCTCGCGAGCGCCTGGATGAGTGCCGGAACATCTTCCCCTTCTGCGGGAGAGGCGGCCTCCTCCGGGGAAACACCCGTCCCGGCCCGGTCGATCTCCTGCAGGACCTCCTCCGCCCGCTTCCGGATCGCGGGGTCGTTATCATAGAGCAGGCCCCGGATCAGGGCAGTCGCCGGTTCGGTCCGGATCCGGGCCAGCGTTCCGAGAACCGCAAGGCGCAGCTCAGTATCCCCTTCGGTCAGGAGGTCCCCCAGGACCCCCATAAGGGAAAGGCGCGGGTTCCCTGCGAGCCGTGCAAGGACCCCTGCTCCCGTCTCCCGCACCCCGTTATCGGGATCGGTCAGGCTCTTTATCAGCGGATGGAGGACCGTCCTGCCCTGCAGGGCGCCCAGCCCTTCGAGTGCGGCAGACCGGACACCCGGATCCGGGCTCTCGGAGGCATCCAGGAGCGGGAGCAGCGCAGGGGTGCCGAGCCTGCCTGCCGCCCGGGCGGCTTCCGCCCGGACCCTGGCGGACGGGTCGGTGAGCCGGCCCAGGAGCGGGGAGAGGGAAAGGGGGTCCCGGAGGTTTCCGAGCGCTTCCGCAGCGGCCCGGCGGATCTCTTCGTCCGGGTCCTCAAGGCAGCGGAGGATAGCGGCTGCCGCTGAGCCGTCCCCGATCCTGCCGAGCGCAGATATTGCGGCCGCCCGCACGGCATCGCTCTCCTTGCGCAGGAGATCCTGCAGGGTCCCGGATGCAGACGGGCCCCGGGCGATGAGCGAATGCACGGTCGCCACGCGGATACTTTCATCCGGGTCCGCGAGCCCGGCCCGGATCTCCTCATCGCTCATGGCCGGGAACCGGTGCCCGGCCTCCTGCGGGCTCGTCCCCTCGTTCCACTCGTCAGTCCGGTCTTCCGTCTGCAGAACCGAGAGGACCGATGCCGCCTCGTCCCGGAGCCTCTGGTTCTTCCCCTGCACTGCGGCTTTGAGGGCGGCAAGCGCCGGTTCCCCGAGAATCGCAAGCGCCTCGGTGACGACCAGGCGCACCATGACCTCGTCATCCAGGAGCGCCTCTAGAAGGGAAGGGATGGCCGCGTCCCCCATCCTTGCAATCCGGACCGGGCTTTCCTGCGCAATCGCATAGAGAACGGAATCGCGATCGGTTGCAGGAGTCCAGCCCATCTTCACGAGGGCTGCGGCCGACTCGGCACGGACCGGAAATTCCTGGTGTTCGAGACCTTTTCTGAGGAACCCGAGGGTCCGCTTGTCCCCCAGGGTGCCAAGCGCCCTGATAACGGCGCGGGTGACCCGGGTATCACCGGTCGTTTCCGCAAGTTTCACGAGATACGGGACGGCACGCGGGTCCCGGATCTCCCCGAGCGCCCGGATGGCGCCTTCCTGGACCGGGATATCTGTCCCGTTCAGGAGCCGCACGAGGGGCGGGACCGCACCCTTTCCGAGAGATGCGGCAGCCGGCCAGTCCTGTTTTGCGAGCGTGTAGATGACGTTCTGCGCCGGTGTCTGCGGCGTCCAGCCGGTGCGATCCAGGGACCGGGCGGCGGCGAGCCGGACCCCCGGGTCAGGGTCACGGATCGCTTTCAGGAGCGGGGTCCGGGCAATATCCCCCAGGTACCCGAATGCGAGAGCCGCCCCTTCGCGGACGGAAGGGCGTTCCCCGGCGAGCGCGATACTGAGCGGGTTGAATGCCTGCTCCCCGAAGAGCCCGATGACCCGGGCAATCTCCTCCCGGTTTTTCTCCTCGTCATCGTCCAGCGCGGAAACGAGAAAGCCGAGCGCGGGAAGGCCGAGGCTGTTCAGCTCCCGGAACTCCCCCTTTGCAACGAAATACCGGATTTTATCCTGGATATCCTGCGGTGTCCACCCGAGCCGGTCCAGCGTACGGGCGACCGTCTCCCGGAACTCCGGTGTCCCCTCGCGGAGCGCCGCGAAAAGGGCGGGACGTGCTTCCTCCGGAAACCCCGCGAGGGCCATCGCGATCCCGTCCGCGGTCTCCTCGTCGACCCCTGCGAGTTTCCCGATCAGTGCCTGCGCCGCTTCGGCAGTCCCGATCTTCCCGAGCGAGGCTATCGCCGCCCGTTTCACCCCGGGCTCCCCGTTCAGGCAGTGGATGAGCGGCCGGATTCCCAGGGGACTCCCCTGGTTTCCCAGGGATTCCGCCGCGATCCTCCGGACGACCGGGTCCTCCTCGCTGAAGATGACCCAGCCAAGGGCTTTCACCGCCTTTTCCTGGGGGATATGCCCGAGGTTCCTGACCGCCGCCCCCCGTACCCGGGGAGAGGGGTCCCGGACCGCCCCGATGATCTCGTCCATCGCGGGCTCCCGCATCGAGTACAGTATCCCGTCCAGGCTCTTCTCAGCCTGCGGATCCGCGGTATCGTACGCTGCAAGCAGGAGCCGGGCGGCCTGGCTCCCGATGGTTTTGAGCTGTTCGGCGGCTCTCCTCCGTGCCGCCACATACTTTCCCCCGAGGGTTTCGATGAGCGACCGGACCGCGGCCTCCTCCTCTCCCGAGAGGGAGACCGGTTTTCTCCGCTTCTCCCGCTCGGCCTCTTTCGCTGCAAGGAGCGTCCGGGCCCTGGCCCGGAGCCCTTCGTCCGGATCCTGGACAAGGGCCCGGAGGATCCAGATCGCCCGGTCATCGTCTATCCCGCCCGCGGTCTCCAGGATCCCCGTGCGTCCCGCGGGCGTTCCCCTGACGAGGAGGCCGGGCGACGCATCCAGGAAGAGATCCGAAGAATCTGCCGCAAATGCGGCGAGCGCCAGCTTCGCGGACTGCACGACATCCGGGGTCCGGTCGTCGAGCCCCTGCACGATGTGCGGCAGGACTTCCGGATCCTGCATCTCCCCGAGGGACTGGAGGGCATAGTATCTCACGACCGGGTTCTGGCTCCCTGCCGCGGCAAGCACGGGCTCCCGGGAGGTGCTGCCGATCCGGCCGGCCGCTGTTGCCGCCGCGGCCCGGACCAGGGGGTCCCTGTCCCGGAATGCCCGGATGAGGTAGGGAACCGCAAACGAATCCCGGATCCTCCCGAGGGCGTCCGCGGCAGCCTGCCGGACATCTCTCTCCGGATCCCGGGCAAGGAGCCGTATGAGGTACGGTACCGCATGGGAAGCCTGCATGCTTCCGAGCGCTTCCGTTGCCGCGGCCCGGACGTTTTTCTGCGGATCCTTCAGGGTACGGATCAGCGTTCTCTCGGCGGCAATGCCGACGACCCGGAGCGCTTCGACCGCCGCGGTCCGGATAACCGGATCCGGATCCCGGAGTGCGGGCGCTATCCGCGCCACTTTCTGGAGGGGTGACTCGGGCTCGTCTTCCCGTACGGGTGCCTTCTCTCCGGACGTATCTCCGGAGTCTCCTGAAGGTTCCCCCTGCGGTTCCAGCAGCCACCCGACATCGTCCCCTCCCGGTCCGGGTTTACCGGTGGATCCCGTGCCGGTTCCCTCCCGGATCCGGGACAGGACTTCTCCCGCCCGGGCGGCGAGGGCGGCATCCGGTCCGTTCGCGGCCTGTTCGAGGGCTGGGACTGCGTTCTTTCCCAGACCTGCGAGGATTCCGCTTATCCTTGTCCTGACATGGGCGTTCTCATCGGCAAGCGCGGCAACAAGCGGGGGAATGCCGTCGGGGCCCACGCCTGCAAGCGCTTCCCACTGTTCCTTTGCGATGAAGTACCTGACCTTCTCGGGACCGGTCTTCGGCTGCCAGCCCATCTTTTCGAGCGCCCAGACCGTCTCCATCCGGACGTTCAGGGAGCTGTCGGCGAGGGTCCGGACGAGCCGGGGTATTGCACCCTGGTCCCCGATCTCGCCGAGGGCCTCGGCCGATCCGCTCCGGACCTCGCTCTCCGGGTCTTCGAGCAGCCGGACAAGGAGCGGGACCACCTTGACGGAACCGATCTTCCCGAGCGCCCTGATGGCATCGATCCTGATGTGCCGGTCCGGGCTCTCCAGGAACTTCACGAGGACCGGAAATGCACTCTTTTTCGTCCGGACCAGCTCTTCGGGTTCGCCCCGGACCAGGAAGTAGAGGACCCGTTCCCGGTTCTCCTCCGGAGATGGTGTCCAGCCGGCACGCGCCAGGGATTCCGCTGCCCGGGCCCGGACGTCCCGGGAGGGATCGTCCAGGGTCTTTACGAGGACCGGAACCGCAGGTTTTCCCAGGTACCCGAGCGCCATCGCGGCGGCAGCCCGGATCTTGTCTTCCTTGTGTTTCAGGGCCGCCGCGAGAGGGGGATAGGCATCCCTGCCGATGCGCCGGATCACGCTTCCCACCCCGTCCCGGATCAGGCTGTTCTCCCGGGGGGTGAACCTGCGCAGGATGAGGGGCACGACCTCTTTTCCTTTCTCCGCGAGGGCTTTTTCCGCTTTCTCCCTGACCCGGTGGTCGCCGAACGCGAGTGCGGATACGAGACCTTCGGTATCGCCTGCCTGGGCGAGACGGTCGATATCGGGCGGTGCTGATTCCGGGAGCGGCATAGCTGGGGTCCTGTAAAAATGAACGAAAGTACGGCTGGGTTATTACCGGATAATCTGCCCCGTGCGGTAGAAAAGCTTCCTCTCCTGCCCGGTCCCCGCCGTCAGGCACCGGGAAGCAGAAAGGGAGAGCGGTTTACCGGGCAGACTCTTCGGAAGGACGGTCCTTTGCGAGGGCCGAGAGGATAACCGCAGGGATGATGAAAAATGCCGCCGCGGCCACCGCCACGGAAAACCCTTCCGTCAGGGCCCCGGGAAGGATCTGGGAGACCGGGGTTGTCGGATTGAATGACAGCCGGACGATGATCGTGTACACGGCAATCGTTCCCATGACCGCGATCCCGATGGTGGAACCCACGTTCTTCATGGTCATCATGATGGCGGAACCGGCCCCCGCCTCGCCTTCCCTGCTCTCGCCGAGGATCTGGTTCATGTTGGGCGGGAAGAAGAACCCGACTGCGATGCCCGTGCAGAGAAGGGCGAGGACGATGAAGAGCAGGCTCGTTGCAGGGGAGAAGGTGCTGATCAGGAGGAACGTTCCGGCCGCAAAGAGGGCAGAGACCGTTGACGGGACCCGGGACCCGATCCTGTCGGATATGGCCCCCGCGACCGGGCCGCAGAACATGAGGGCGACCGCGGGTATCGCGAGGAGCATCCCTGCCACGTCGGCACGGTAATCGAGCACCCCTTCAAAGAAGAACGGGAGCAGGTACTCGGTGCCGGAGAAGGCGAACATCAGGATCGCGGCGGCGAGCGTGCCTGCAAGGAAGTTCCTGTTCCGGAACAGCGCGAAATCGCAGAGGGGGTCCTCGCACCTGAGTTCCCGGAGGATGAAGAGGATCCAGAGGATGAAGGAGACCGCGAAACTCCCGATGATGGCAGGATCCGTCCAGCCCAGGGTAAGCCCCTCGTTCACGGGCCAGAGGAAGGTCACGAGCGCGAAGAAGAAAAGGACGGCGCCGGGAGCGTCGAACCTGCTGTCCTTCTTTGCGATGACGCGGTCGCCGGGAAGGAACCGGAGGCTTGCTACGACTGCGACGATCCCGACCGGGACGTTGATGAGGAAGATCCAGTGCCAGCTCAGGTATTCGGTCAGGAATCCCCCGAGGATCGGGCCTGCCGCGATCCCCAGGGAGACGATGGTAGCCAGGATGCCGAGGGCTTTCCCCCGCATCTCTTTCGGGAGGTACAGGGCGATCATCGCGGGCCCGATGGCTTCCAGCGCCGCTGCGCCGATGCCCTGGATGAACCGGTACCCGATGAGGAACCGGATATCCGTTGCCATGGCGCAGAGCAGGGATCCGACGGTAAAGATTGCGAACCCGGCGATGAAGACCCTGCGGAATCCCTTCATGTCCCCGAGTTTTCCCATGACCAGGAGGAACCCGCTCAGGACGAGGAGGTAACTCATGGCGACCCAGGAGACGGAGTTCATGGGGACCATGAAGGATCCGGCAATGGCGGGAAGGGAGATGTTCACGATGGTTGCGTCAAGCGAGGCCATGAAGGACGAGAGCGCAAGGATGAAGAGGACCAGTTTCTGGTCGCGCCCGGTCAGCGGTTCACCGGATTCCATAGGCTCTTTTCTTCAGTAATCGATATTATGGCTTGTGATGGGCATTCGCCCGCTGAATCGGGGAGATCTCCTGCATTCCGGATAATTCCGAAGTTCTGAAATAAATCCTCGCGAATATTCCGTACCGGTACGCTATGAAAGGGCCGGGCAACGTACAGGCGAATGCGATTGTGATCGTTGTTGCCCTTGCCGAACTGATGAGCGCCATCGATGTGAGCATCGTCAACCTCTCGATCCCGACCATATCGATGAGCCTGGATGCAAGTACCAGCGTCGTTTCCTGGGTTATCGTCGTGTATCTTCTCGTCCTCACGACCTGCCTGATGATCTTCGGGAAGATCGGCGATGTCCGGGGATACAAGAAGGTATTCATTGCGGGTTTTATCGTCTTCCTCTCCGGTTCGTTCCTCTGCGGGATCTCCTCGGATATCGTTCACCTGATCGCGTTCCGGGTCTGGCAGGCGGTCGGGGCCGCGATGATATCCGCGGTCGCCCTGCCCCTGATATCGCTCTTCATCCCCTCGCAGAGACGCGGGGCGGCGTTCGGGTACGTGACCACCTTCACCTCGCTCGGGATCGTGATCGGTCCGACCCTGGGCGGTCTGATGATGGTCGCCCTGGGCTGGCGCTGGATCTTCTTCATCAACCTGCCCATCGGGCTTGTCCTTTTTCTTCTCGGACTCATCGTGATCCCGGAGCATATCCCCGAGAAGAAGACCTTTGCGATGGATGTCACGGGCGCCATCCTGATGGTCCTTGCCCTCGTCAGCCTGCTGTTCGGGATGAACATGGGGAAGGAGTTCGGCTGGACGAGCCCCGTTATCCTCGGTTCGTTTTTCAGTTCGGCAGCGCTCTGGGCCCTCTTTATCTTCTGGGAGACCCGGTGCGCCGATCCGTTCCTGAATCTCGGCCTCTTCTCGAACAGGACGTTCTCCCTCGGGGTCGTGAACGCGGTTGTCTTCAAGCTGGTTGCGAGCGGCCCGGTCTTTCTCCTGCCGTTCTATTTCCAGCTGGTCCTCGGGTACGATGTCCCCACGACCGGTGTCCTGATGGTGATCCCCGCCGTCACGATGATGCTCTTCGGCCCGGTCGCGGGAAAGCTGTCGGACCGGCTGGGCTCCCGGTGGCTCTGCGTTGCTGCCGCGGTTGCGAGCGTTATCTCGTTCCTGCCGTTCTATTTCCGGACGGCAACGATAGGGATGGGTGAGATCATCATCCTTCTCATCGTGCGGGGATTTGCCATCGGGAGTTTCCTGCCGCCCAACCGCAGGCTGATAATGGGGAGCAGCCCCCGGGGGGACCAGGGGATTGCGTCCGGGATCATGAAGACGATGGGAAATGCCGGTTCAGCCGTAGGGATCGTCATTTTCGAGACGATATTTGCGGAGATCCTCGGGGCGACCGGGAACCTGCAGTTCGATTCCGAGGTTGACGAGGTATCGTTCCTTGCCTACACCCAGGCGTTCCAGGTCGTATTCCTGACGGGAATCGCGGTATCGGTCATCTGTGCGGTCATTGCGCTCCGGACCGAAGAGGCGCCTCCCGAACCGGAGTGACCGCCCGGGTAAACCTATCTTCCCGGAAGGGGAAACTGTACAGGAATGCAGGACCGATCGGACGGCCCCGTGGGGCCTGTTTTCTTCCATACCCCGTCCCGTGCCCCGGATATTGTGGGTGCCGGAATGCTCTCCCTGGATATCAGTATCTGCGGGGATCCGCCGGCAGGCCCGGAGTTCCGGGCCGGAGGCTCCTGCGGGAATGTCCTTCTCATCCTTTCCTGGCTGGGGTGGCATGCGGTGCCGGTGGCCCATCTCGCCGATGACCGGTTCTCCGGTGTCCTGATGCGGGATCTGCTGCGCTGGGATGTGGACCCGTCCTGTATCAGGAGGGATCGGGACGGGAGGACGCCCCTGATCGGGATCCGGGCGGGAGCGGACCCGTCCGGGAACCCGGTGCACCGGTATTTCTGGAAGTGTCCCTGCTGTGGGGGGAATTTCCCGGCGTTTTATCCCCTTCCCCCGGGAGAGGTGCGGGAGGTGATTGCGAAGGGGTTCCGGCCGGCGGTATTTTATTTCGACCGGATCTCCCGGAGTTCGCTCGCCCTTGCGAAGTGGTACCGGGACAGGGGTGCGACCATCGTCTTTGAGCCGCAGTGGGTGCGGTCCGGGGAGCTCTTCCGGAGCAGCGTTGCGGTCGCGGATATCCTGAAAGCCTCCCGGGAGATGACGAAGGGGCTGATCGGGGAAGCGGGAGCGGGTATCCCGCTGGTGATAGAAACCCTGGGCCCGGAAGGAATCCGGTACCGGCGCGGGAAGAGCTCAGGAGGTGACGGTGCGTGGCATACGGTCCCGGCATTTCCGGTCACCGGGATCCGGGACACGGTAGGGGCAGGGGACTGGTGCACGGCCGGGATCATCCATTACCTGGAGAGCCACGGGGGTCTCCCGGTGCAGGAGGCGCCGGACGAGGTGGTGCGCGACGCGATCCGGTCCGGCCAGGCGCTCTCCGCCCTGAACTGCAAGTTTTCCGGGGCACGGGGCGCGATGGATGCCCTCGGCCGGAAAGCGGCGGCTTCCTGTATCGCGGCGATCTGCCGGGACGGGGACTGCACGGTGCCTGAAAGACCCGCGAAGCGGAGAGCGGGCGACCGGGCGATGCCTGCCCTCTGCCCTGGCTGCACGAAGGCCGGGAAAAGGGCCTGATTCAGGACCCGTACTGTGCCGTGACTTCCGGAAGGCAGGTGACGACGCCCCGGATGCCGGAGACCGTGAGGGTGAGGAGGATGGCGTCGAGGACTTCCTCTTTTGTTGCCCCGGCCGCTTTCGCCATCGGAATATGGGCCCGGACCGCCATTGCGTCGCCGTTTGCGGCTTTCATCGCGATGTAGATGAGCTGCTTGGTCTTCTGGTCAAGGCCTCCGGTTGCGACGACTGCCCGGATAAGGCCGTCGAAGGCTTCTGCGACTTCGGGGGCTTCCTGTTTGAAGAGTTCCATCGGGTTCTGCTGCATGGGAAGGGATGGGTACCCGGAGCTGATAGGGATTCCGGGAACCGGAAAGAAAAAGGATATCCGGGTTCAGGGTTCGCAGGCGTCGCATTCCCGGAGTATCTCGTCGCGGGTTTCGAGGATACGCCCGAGGACTTTTCTGACAAAGTCATCGAAGTCCTTCAGTTTCCCGAATTCTTCGACCGTGTAGAAATTGCTGGACGAGGGAGCATGGAAGACAAGGACTTCCCCGTCTGCGGCCGGCCCGGTCACGTACTTCCGGACGCCGCGTTTCTTTGCGTCTCCCGTGTGGAAGATCGCGTCAACGGTCCAGTAGGTGATCTCATTCTCAAACCGGATCGTTGCATCGTATTCCGATTCGAATTTCCTGACATCGTTCACAAGGTCCTGGTGAATGTAATCCGGCAGCATAGGGCATCAAGGGAAAATTCCGCCGGAAGAATAAATAGGTGGGTTTTGTGACGCCGGGAAGGAGGCCGGCAGGACCCGGGTGAGAGTCCCCTGCCCTCCGGAACTTCTGTCTTTCATGGGAGGGTTCAGGCCCCGGGAACCGGTGGTGCCCCCTCATGTACCGCAGCGTTTGCAGGGATCGCCGCGATCCCGGAACAACCGGATCCCGGAGGCACGACCCCCCGCAGCAGGTACAGGACCCCCCCTTCCTCAGCTGAGCCACCCCCCACCCAGGTACGAAGGGGGGGTACCCCATGAGCCATGGGGGGGGAGGGGGGGACCCCGTGTGTCCCAGAAAGTTCAGATGAAGAACCACCGTTTCCCCTGGACGTCAGACGGAACGCCCGGAGGGGTAACCGATCCCGGGAGGGGGACCCCCCTGTCCCGACCCGGACCGGCACCCCCCTCTTCCAAAAGTCCGCGACCCCCCGGACCCCTCAGGGGGTCGCACGAAAAACCGTACGACCCCTCCCCACCCCCCGTACCGGTCCGGAAAAACTCAGATGAAGAACCGGCGTTTCCCCTGGAATTCCGACGGAACGCCCAGAGGGGTAACCGATCCCGGGAGGGGTACCCCCCTGTCCCGACCCGGACCGGCACCCCCCTCTTCCAAAAGCCCGCGACCCCCCGGACCCCTCAGGGGGTCGCACGAAAAACCGTACGACCCCCCCCTGCCCCCCGTACCGGTCCGGAAAAACTCAGATGAAGAACCGGCATTTCCTCTGGACTTCCGACGGAACGGAAATCTCCGCTCCGGGAAACAGGGGGGGTACCCCCCCTGCTGTGCCCGGGGAGGGGGGGGCCTCCCGGAATTTCTGAGCCGGTCACGTACGGGGGTGGGGGGCCCGCAAAAAATGAGTGGGGGGGGTCCCCTCAGGGGATCTAAGGGGAATCCCCCCGGATCAAAACCGGGAGGGACGCTCTATCGTACGGTTCCGGTACCGGACTGGCGGGACTGTTCCGTTCCGGGTCCGGGCCGCTGGAAACTGTGGGAGGTCGCGGGAACGGCAGGGCCATCTTCTCTCCCCCCACCGCAGGCATTTTCCCCCGTGCCGTCCAAGTTCCCGGTCAGGACAGGATCATGCAGGACGACGGGTTTTTCTCAAAGGACGCGTACGCGAAACTCACCGGGATCGAGGTAGTGGCGACCGGCCCCGGCACCGCAAAAGTGAAGATGGCCGTGGAGCCGAAGCACAGGAACAGCCACGGTACCGTCCACGGCGGCGCGATCTTCACGCTCGCGGATGCGGCATTCGCCCTTGCCTCCAACTCCCGCGGCATTCCGGCCGCGGCCATCAATTCGAGCATCACGTACATGAAGGCGGCACGGGACGGGGTCCTCTATGCCGAGGCGGAGGAGTTCGCGGTCAACCCGAAGCTTGCCACCTACTCGGTCACGGTAACGAACGATGAGGGGGAGAAGATCGCCCTCTTCCAGGGCATGGTGTACCGAAAGAGTCCGAAACATGCCTGATCCGGCAGGTCCGCGTCATCCGGTCCGGGAAAATTCCGCGACGGTTGTTCCGGACGCATCCGTTATGATGAGCGTCGAACCGGAGATCCTGTACCCGGCCCACCGGTCTAGGGAAGCAAGATACCTCTGTTCCTGTTCCATGACCTGAGGGGGCCTGCAGTACATATCAGTTCTCACGGTTTCCGTAACTGTTATCGCCGCGCTGTGTTCCTTCGCAGCGTACTGCGCCGAGTACCAGTTGCACCCGGCCCGTCCTGCAAGCAGACTCAGTACTTCACTAATTTTTAGCTTGTGCAAAGCGGACAGTAAGATCTAAATAGTTGGCGGGCGCCGCATATGGTCAATAAACGGCAAATTGCCCGCCGAACTAAGGAGACGTTAAGCGCAGA
>Ga0074199_1000299_pt1 | contig 90043 bp, 89 predicted proteins | sample EPASupsiteSAE347_FD_64528 | JGI IMG/M metagenome (GOLD analysis project Ga0074199, IMG submission 64528) | Bioremediated contaminated groundwater from EPA Superfund site, New Mexico - Sample SAE3-47 | ecosystem: Environmental > Aquatic > Deep subsurface > Groundwater > Contaminated ...
CCTCTTCATCGAGGCCCATTTAATCCGATAACCACTGCTATCTTGTCAATCTATTATGAAAAATTCGCCCCCTTTTTCGCCCTCCTATTCTGAATCCCTACAGCACTACCCTTTTTTGGATGGAGCGTCCATGCAAAAGGGGCAAGGCGATCACGCCTTATCCGGATTATCTCCCAGTGGCCGCTTACCGAGCCTGCGGTACACCGTCCGCCGGTTGATCCCCAGCAGCCGGGCGGCCTTGGCCTTGTTGCCGCCGGCTTTCTCCAGGGCGCGGCGCATGGCATCCATTTCATCGGCACCATCGGCACCATCGGCACCATCGGCGCTGGTGAGCGCACCCGGGATGGCGCCCGCTTCGAGCTCGCCGGGCAGGTCCGCTTCGGTGATCCCGCCGGTCCTGGTGAAGATGCAGCCGTTTTCCAGGACATGGCGAAGCTCGCGGACGTTGCCCGGCCAGTCGTAGGTCATAAGCGACCTCAGTGCCGCATCGGAAATGGTCGTGAGCTCTTTTTTGAATTCCTTGCTGAAAAGGGAAAGGAAATGATCGACCAGCAGGGGAATGTCCTCCCGCCGGTCCCGAAGCGGCGGCAAGTGGATTTCCACGACCTTTAGCCGGTAGAGGAGGTCTTCGCGGAACAGGCCCCGGCTCACCATCTCGGGGAGATTGCGGTTGGTGGCCGCCACGATGCGCGCCTCCATGCGGACGGAGCTGGAGCTCCCCACCCGTTCGAAGGTGCGCCTCTCCAGCACGCGCAGTAGCCGCTGCTGAAACTGCGGCGGAATGTCCCCGATCTCGTCGAGGAAGAGGGTGCCCTTTCCCGCCTCCTGGAACCGGCCGATGCGGTCGTGCCGCGCGTCGGTAAACGCCCCCCGAACGTGGCCGAACAGCTCGCTCTCTATGAGACTTACCGCAAGGTCGGAACAAGAGACTCTCACCAGGGGATAGCTGTGCCGCGCACCGCCGTAGTGCAGTGCCTCGGCCACCAGGTCCTTGCCCGTACCGCTCTCGCCGGTGATGAGCACGGTGGAGGGCAGCTCGGCCAGCATTTCCAGGCGGGAATAGAGCGTTTGCATGGCCTCGCTCTTCCCCACGATTTTGAGGAAGCCCTGGCGTTTCTTCAGGTTCCGTTCCAGCTCCTCCAGGGTGCGCTCCTTTTCCTCGAGCTCCCGGGTGCGCCGGGCCAGAAGCTCTTCGAGCTCCCGCCGGTAGCGGTCCCGCTCCTCCTCGGCCTGCCTCCGCCGGGTGATGTTCCGGCACACGGCGAGTATTGCCGGCTTGCCGTCGAATTCGATCAGCCGGGTGTGCACCTCGACGGGAAAGGCGGTGCCGTCCTTGCGCGCGTGCTCGGTCTCAAACAACCCGCCTCCCAGAAGCTCCGCCTGCTCGAAGCGTGCTTTTCGCTGTTGGGCGCTCTCTCCACGGTCGAGATCCGAAACCGACATGGTGAGCAGCTCCCGGCGGGTATAGCCCGTGTTGGCGCAGAAGGCATCGTTTGCTTCGATGAAGTGCCCCTGCGAATCGAGAATGACGATGCCGTCCGCGGTGCCGGCAAAAATGGCCCGGTACCGGTCTTCGGAGGCCTTCCTGACGCGGGCCAGATCCAGGTGGTTGCCCACCCGGACCCTGACGATGGCCGGGCTCAAGGGCCGGGTGATGTAATCGACCGCGCCCAGGGCCAGCCCCCTGGCCTCGTTTTCCGCCGCGTCGGCCGCGGTGACGAAAACAACCGGAATGTCCCGCGTGCGGGGATTGTCCCGCAGTCGCCGGCACACCTCGTAGCCGTCCATTTCAGGCATGCGCACGTCGAGGAGCACGAGATCGGGCGGGGGGCCGGAATCCAGCCATTTGAGCGCCGCCGCCCCGCTCTTGACCGCGAAAGTTTCGTAATCGGTGCTCAATATGTCCGTCAAAACAGCGATATTGGTCGGATCGTCGTCCACGATGAGAATCGTCGGAACCGCCATTGTCACCTACTCCCATCATCTTCGCCAAAACCCATGGAAGCCGTCACCTCGGCCAGTACGCTCAAGGCGTCATCAAAATCGAAATCGGCGATATGCTGCTCCATCCGCGTCAACGGCGCCGTCCACGGGCCGGCTCCGAGCGCCCGCTGCAACGCTTGCAGCCGCAGTCCCGCCAGAGTGTTGCCTCTACGCAGGGCTAAGGCGAGCTCATCCAGCAGGCGCTCGATCTCCGCCTGGCCGGCGCCGGCCGGTTGTTGGACGGCACGATCTTCACCGGCCGGATTCATCCCGCGTAGGACCTCGACCGATGCCAGCACTCGATCCAGCTCTTCCTCGAGCCCGGTCAGCAAGACGGGCACACGGCTCAAATTGCCGTTGTCAAGAGCGGATTCAAGCTCCGCCGCCAGTTCGAACAAGGCCGCCGCCCCAATGGAGCCGGACGCGCCTTTCAGGGCATGTGCCGTCCGGGCGGCATTCTCGATCCCTTCCTCTTGCAGCAGCACTTCAATCTTCCGGCGGCAATCGGCATGGCTCGCCGCGAAGGCCGCCAGGACCCGCAGGTAAAGTCCGGCGTTGCCATTGGCCCTCTCGAGCCCAAGCGCGGTATCGATCCCGTCCACGCGGGGCAGCAGCCGGTCCGGGCCGGCCTCGGGTCCCGCCGGAGCGGCCGGTATATTCCCACGAGGCGAGACAACCCAGCGAGCCGCCACGCGGTACAGTTCCTCCGGCTTGTAAGGCTTGCTCAGATAATCGTTCATGCCGGCGCTCAGGCACCGTTCGCGCTCCCCGGCCATGGTCTTGGCGGTCAACGCGACGATGGGAAGAGCGCCATCGAGCTTTCGGATTTGCCGCGTCGTCTCGTAGCCATCCATTTCCGACATCTGGATGTCCATCAGCACCAGGTCGTAAGAGGCCCGCTTTACCGCCTCCACCGCCTGTTGGCCGCTCAGGGCGACGTCCACCGCCATGCCCGCATCCTCCAGCAATTCACCGGCAATCATCCGGTTGACCGCGTTGTCGTCGACCAGGAGCACGCGTGCTCCGCCAAGACGGCCGCGCGCCCCGGGCGGCTCGGGGGGCTCGGGCGGGGCGGGCTGCCGCTCGACGGCCGCCTCGACGTCCGAGGCAAACTTGAAAAGGGCCGTGAAGGTGAACGTGCTCCCTTCGCCCGGCCGGCTTTCCACTCGGATCTCTCCCCCCATGAGGGCCGCCAGCCGCTTGCTTATGGTAAGCCCCAGGCCGCTGCCGCCGTATTTGCGCGTAGTGGAGACATCGGCCTGGGTAAAAGGCTCGAACAAGCGCCCGATCTGTTCTTCTTCAATACCGATGCCCGTGTCCCGAATCACAAAACAGAGGCGTATCCGGTCGGCTTCGAAGTCGGGGCATTCTCCCAACGTGACGCAAACATCCACACGACCGGCTTCCGTGAACTTGAGCGCATTGCCGACCAGGTTGAGGAGCACCTGCTTGAGCCGCAGCGGATCGCCCTTCAGGGTCCGGGGAACGTCGGGAGCGACGGCAAAGGCGAGATGAATGCCTTTCTCCCGCGCTTTCACCGCCGAGACTCCCGATACCTCTTCCAAAACCCGGTCCAGATGGAAAGGAGCCAATTCCAGTTTCAAGACCAGGGATTCAATGCGCGAGAAATCGAGAATATTGTCTATAAGGTCCAACAGAGAGCTTGCCGCCTCACTGATCCGGATAAGATAACCGCGGTGTGCAACGGGTGGATCTCTTCGCAACGCCAGGTGGATCAGCCCGATTATGGCGTTCATGGGCGTGCGGATTTCGTGGCTCATGTTGGCGACAAAATCGCTCTTGGCCCGGTTGGCCGCCTCGGCGACGTCCCTGGCCGCGACCAGCTCGACGGTACGCTCCGAAATCCTCTGCTCGAGGAGGATGTTTTGCTCCCTCATGAATTGCTCGTTGTCCCGTGAAATCTGAAGTGCTTCTTCCCGGGCCGCTTCACGCTCCCGCTTGAGCAGGGTGATCCGGTCGGCAAGTCCCAGGGAGAGCAACAGGACCCTTGCAATCATGCCGAGTTGATGGGCCCTTTCGATGAGGGGATGATAGTCCAGCAGTCCAGCCCTCACGCAGGACAAAAGGGTCACGGCCATCATCGCCAGGATCCATGCGGTAAGAAAGTAGTAAGCCGGCCGGTAGCGCTCGAGGCTCAAAAGAAAGCCGACGAGCAACAGCGTCCAGCTTATCGCCTGGCGGAGCAGGAATGTCATCTTTATAGTGACCTGGTAAGGAAGGATGACGGCAAGAACCACCCCCACGGCGCTGAGCGCGGTCAGGGCCAGCAGGCACAGGTGCAGCTTCGGCGCGCGCTCACGCGTGGTCAAATAGGCAAAGACAAAGAGAAGCTCGCTGACACCGATCAGGTTGAACGCAATGACCGGCCCATGGCTGGTCAGCCAGGTGTGGAGCGAGGGAAACGGCAATTGCGCGTAGCCGTCATAGAAGGACTGCATGAGCAGCATCGAGCCAAGAAAGAAGACGAGGTAGGCGTAGCTCTTTTCCCGCAGCATCAGGAACAGCACCAGGTTGTAGGCCGCCATGATGAGCAGGATGCCGTAGTACGCCCCTTGAAAAACGCCGGTTCGGTACTCCAGGGCGAGAAAGGCCTTGGGGGAGAGGATCGTCAAGGGAAGAACCATCAGCCCCTGGTTCTTGAAGCGCAGATAAAAGATCCGCGAGCTCCCGGAAGGCAACGACAGGTTGAATGCGTAGGAAGGGTAGGGAATCTCCCTCCGTGGAATGGGGACCAGGCTGCCGGAGCGCTTCTCCTCGAACTTTCCCTTGTCGGCTCCGGATGAATAAAAGCGAATATCGTTCGAATAAGGGAAGCTCATGAAGAGCCGCCACTGGATTTGCGGGGCCGCATGATTGAGCGCTCGGAATCGAACCCAGTACACGGACCTCGTATAGCCGAAATTGAGCGTCTTCCCGGAAGCGGGCTGGAATCGCCGGTCATATTCCGGAGCGGCGACGTCGGCGATGGTCAGTGCGCCCGTGGGATCTTCAAGGTACTCCAGGTGCAATCCCAAAGGGTACTCATCCGAATCATCGGTGAGAAGGACAGGGCCCTGGGCACCCGAACAAACAGATCTCATACAGATCAGCACCAATATTACGAGCAGCACCTTGTGTGGCATTTTTCGGCATCCTTCATAACAGCCCAAAAGTAGTTTACACTTTTTCCCTGTAAACTATCCTGTGCTCCCCCGTCATTCCCGCATGTTTTTGGCGGGAATCCAGGGTTTGCGCTGGGCTGGATTCCCGCCAAAAACATGCGGGAATGACGAAAGTGTAAACTACCAAATGAAGGATGCCCATTTTTCCACTCTAAACCCCTGCGGCTGCAAAAGTACTGCTGACGATGGCCAGGGCTTCTTCCTGGATCTGCCTGAGGTGCTCCTTGCCTTTGAAGCTTTCCGTGTAAACCTTGTATATATCTTCCGTGCCTGAAGGACGAGCGGCGAACCATCCATTTTTGGTGACGACTTTGAGTCCTCCGATGGATGCTCCGTTTCCGGGAGCTTTGGTCAAGCTGGCCAGGATCTCTTCTCCTGCCAGGGTGGATGCGGTGATCATATCCGGGGAGAGCTTGGAGAGCACGGCTTTCTGTTCCATGCTTGCCACCGCGTCGATTCTTTCATAGATGGGGCTCCCGAATTTCTCCGTCAGCTCCCGGTAGTGCTCGCCGGGGTCTCGCCCGGTTCGGGCCGTGATCTCGGCTGCGAGCAGATCCATGATCATCCCGTCCTTATCCGTCGTCCAAACGGTGCCGTCCTTGCGCAGGAACGAGGCACCGGCGCTTTCTTCTCCGCCGAAGCCATAGGAGCCGTCTATCAGTCCCTCCACAAACCACTTGAAGCCGACCGGCACTTCAGACAGCCTTCTTCCCAGGTGGCCGGCCACTCGATCTATCATGCTGCTGCTGACGAGCGTTTTTCCGACGGCAGCATCCCGGCTCCACCCGGGCCGGTTTTGAAAAAGATACCAGATGGCGACGGAGAGGTAATGATTGGGATTCATGAGCCCCACGCTACGCGTGACTATGCCGTGCCGGTCGCAATCGGGGTCATTTCCGAAGGCTATGTCGTATTGGTCTTTCAAACGAATGAGGCCGGCCATGGCGTAAGGTGAAGAGCAGTCCATCCTGATTTTCCCGTCCTTATCGACGGTCATGAAGCCGAAAGTGGGATCTACCGCCGGGTTGACGACGTGGATGTCCAACCCGTACATTTCGGCCATGGGCTGCCAGAACTCCACGGCAGCACCTCCCATGGGATCGACGCCGATTCGGAGGCCGGCGGATCGGATGGCTTCCATTTCAATGATGTTCCGAAGATCCTCCAGGTAAGGCCGGATATAGTCATGCCGATGGGTTGTGGAGGCGGTGAGTGCTTTTTCGTAAAGGATTCTCTTCACCCCGTTGTTGCCGGCTTTGAGAAGCTCGTTAGCGCGCTCTTCCACCCACCTGGTAATCTGGGTGTCGGCAGGGCCGCCCCGGGGCGGATTGTATTTGAAGCCGCCGTCTTCAGGAGGATTGTGGGATGGTGTGATGACGATTCCATCGGCCGGCGCGGTCGATCTACCCCGGTTGTAGACGAGAATGGCGTGGGAAATGACGGGAGTGGGTGTGTACCCCAGATCTTCCTGGATCATGACGTCGATTCCGTTTGCCGCGAGGACTTCCAGGGCGGTAGCTGAACTGGGCTCGGAGAGGGCGTGGGTGTCAATCCCCAGAAAAAGGGGGCCGGTGATTTCGCTTGCCGCCCGATAATCGCAGATGGCCTGAGTGGTGGCCAGAATGTGGTCTTCGTTGAAGCTGCTTCTCAGGGAGGAGCCTCGATGTCCGGAAGTTCCGAACTCCACGTGCTGGCTTTTGTTTTCGGGATCAGGATGCCGGACATAGTAAGCAGTGATGAGCTTCGGGATATCGACCAGCATGGATCGTGGAGCCGGCTTTCCGGCCGAAGGGTGAAGAGCCATATTTCTTCTGCCTCCATAAGAAGGAAAAAGGAACAAAAAAGGGGAGACTTGCGTCTCCCCCATTCTATGTCAGGCCTTGCGCTTAAGTTCCAAAACTATTTGGAAACGGCGGCCAGACGGTTAGCGATCAGATCGTCGACAACCGCGGGCTCTGCCAGCGTCGAGGTATCGCCGAGGCTGTCCAGCTCATTGGCGGCAACCTTACGCAGGATGCGGCGCATGATCTTGCCCGAACGGGTCTTGGGAAGTCCGGGGGCCCACTGGATGAAATCAGGCGTCGCGATGGGGCCGATTTCTTTTCTAACCCAGTTGACCAGCTCTTTGCGCAGAGCTTCCGAAGGCTCCTTGTCGGCGTTCAGGGTAACATAGGCATAGATGCCCTGGCCCTTGAGGTCATGGGGGAATCCCACAACGGCGGCTTCGGAGACTGACGGATGCGCAACCAGGGCGCTTTCGACTTCTGCCGTACCCATGCGGTGACCGGAGACGTTGATAACGTCGTCCACGCGGCCCGTGATCCAGTAGTAGCCGTCTTCGTCGCGGCGGGCACCGTCACCGGTGAAGTAGATACCCTTGTAGTTGGAGAAGTAGGTTTGCTTGAAGCGCTCGTGATCGCCGAACACTGTGCGGAGCATTCCGGGCCATGCGTCGGTGATGACCAGATAGCCTTCACCCGCGCCCTTGATGGCGTTTCCTTCCTGGTCGATGATCTCGGGTTTTACGCCGAAGAAAGGACGGGTTGCCGAACCGGGCTTCATGGCGGTAGCGCCGGGCAGAGGCGTAATGAGGATACCGCCGGTTTCAGTCTGCCACCAGGTATCGACGATGGGGCAACGCTTCTCGCCCACCACGTTGTAGTACCAGATCCAGGCTTCGGGGTTGATGGGCTCGCCCACCGAACCGAGGAGCCTCAGGCTCTTGCGGGAAGTCTTCTTCACGGGCTCCTCGCCCTGCCGCATGAGTGAACGGATGGCCGTGGGAGCCGTGTAGAAGAGTGTGACCTTGTGCTTGTCTACTACATCCCAGAAACGTGACCAGTTGGGGTAGTTGGGAATACCTTCGAACATGAGGGTAGTGGCGCCATTGGCGAGGGGGCCGTAAACGATGTAGCTATGGCCCGTTACCCAGCCGATGTCGGCCGTACACCAGAAAACATCACCATCATGATAGTCGAAAACATACTGATGGGTCATGGCGACGTATACAAGGTAGCCGCCCGTCGTGTGCAGAACGCCCTTGGGCTTGCCCGTGGAGCCGGAAGTGTAAAGGATGAACAAAGGATCTTCCGAATCCATTTCCTCGCAGGGACAATCGGCGGAGGCTTTGCTCATAAGGTCCGCCCAAACTTCATCGCGGCCGGGCGTCATGGGTACATTGCCGCCCGTGTGCTTCACGACGATGATATTCGTGACGGTGGGGCACTTCTTTACTGCTTCGTCCGTATTGGCCTTGAGGGGAACCTTCTTGCTGCCGCGCAGACCTTCATCCGCCGTGATAACGACCGCAGCGCTGCTGTCTTCAATACGGCCGGCCAGAGAGTCGGGCGAGAATCCCGCAAAAACGATGGAGTGAATAGCACCGATTCGCGTACAGGCGAGCATGGCAATAGCCAACTGAGGAATCATGGGAAGATAGATCGATACGCGATCACCCTTCTTGACTCCCTTTGACTTCAATACGTTGGCGAACTTACAGACTTCCTGATGCAGCTCCTTGTAGGTGTAGCTCTTGGTCGTGCCGGGATCGTCGCCCTCATAAATGATGGCAACCTGATCGCCGCGCTTTGCCAGATGGCGATCCAAACAGTTGTAGCTCAGGTTGAGCTTTCCGCCTTCGTACCATTTGATGATGACATCGTCTTCGAAGGTGGTGTTCTTCACTTTTGTCCATGGCTTGAACCAATCAAGACGCTTTCCCTGCTCACCCCAAAACCCCTCCGGGTCCGAAATCGATTGTTCGTACATCTTGAGATAGGTCTCATTGTCGCACCAAGCTGATTTTGCCCATGACTCCGGAACAGGGTATAATTCGTTCGACATCAAATCCTCCTTCAGAAATTCTGTGATTGTTTTCACGCCGCCACTTTGGCGGCTCCGCCTGTTGTTGGAAACTTTAGTCAATAAAGTACCCGAGCGTGGAGCGGGAGATGACCGAGGGGAAGTCGCGCTACCCGACCGAAGCCGGGCAAGAGAACAGTCGATAGAACGGGAGCTGCCGCCGCTAAAAGAAAAACAAATTCTGTAATAGCGGTCCGCACCCTAGCAGCAGGAGCGATTCTTGTCAACAGAAACTGCACGGCAAAACCGGACTGGGGAGTGAATTGACGGACAAAGGTGCGGGGTAACATTAAGAGGCGCCTTCGGGAGCCGGTTTGTCCATTCTTGCCTTGGCACTGTTGGCTCTTACTTCCTGTATGATTCATGTTTAGGTCACGTGTTGGTGCAATTAGATAGTGAACTATTGCATAAGTTGACTTGCCCTCCCTTTTTGTGTACATTTTAAAGCCTTGCTGACTCCGCTTCCAATTGCCCATTCGCATGCTCTGTAGCTCGACTGACCCGGCAGTCCGCCGAGGAATCCGAACGCGGAGAGGATCATGGCGGAAAGTGAGCGAAGATGGGGCTTGAAAGGCTATTTAATTCCCTTTTCGTGTTTTTCGTGTATTTCGTGGTTTGATCTTCACACAGAGCACTTATTCAACCCGGAGTGACAGGAGAGAAAGGAGAGAGAGGAATGTACGAGCTTGTGCGTGGACCGCTTTTGTGGGCTGCCTTCCTGATCTTTATCGGAGGGATGATTGTCAGGACGGTTGCTCTGATCAAGCTGAGTCTGAAGAAGGATAAGGTGGTCTATAACCATTTCAACGCGGGATGGGCCTTTCGCTCGATCTTTCACTGGCTGTTGCCGCTCAATCACACGGTAAGACAATATCCAGTCTACTCGGCAGTGACCTACCTCTTCCACCTCTGCCTCCTGACTGTTCCGTTGTTTCTGCTGGCTCATAACATCCTGTGGGATGAATCCTGGAAGATCAGCTTGTGGAGCCTCCCCGAGAGCGTTGCCGACACAATGGCCCTTATCATGATCTTCCTGACCCTCTTTCTGATGGTGAGGCGTATGGTTCTTCCCTATGTGCGGATCGTCACCTCCTCCATCGATTATGCCCTTTTGATCGCCGTGGGGCTGCCTTTCCTCACCGGCTACATTGCCTACCATCAATGGTTTGAATATAAAACGATGCTGATCGTCCATATCCTGAGCGGCGAGCTGATGCTGGTGCTCATTCCGTTTACCAAGCTCGCGCACATGTTCCTCTTTTTTCTGACTCGAGCGCACATCGGCATGGAGTTCGGCCAGAGGCGGGGGACGGTGACCTGGTGAGGTCAAGGAGTGCTCGAACAGTTCCATGTTTAGAAGTCCAATCTGGTTGGGTACGAAAACAGATCAGGCAAAAGGAGAGTCTGGAATGGCGGAAGAGATCGATATTGAAGTCATAAAACAGAGGCTGGATGCTGCAAAGGGCGCCCGAATGAAGATGTGGCTCGATCTTTGCGCCCATTGCGGGCTTTGTGCGGAGAGCTGCTTTTTCTACCTGGCCCACGACAGAGATCCATCCTATATGCCTTCATACAAGGCAATCAAGACTCTGGGAGAGCTATATAAGAAAAAGGGAAAGGTAACCCGCAAGTTCCTTGAAGAATCGGTCGATATAGCCTGGGGCAAATGTACGGCATGCCGGCGATGCTCGATGTACTGTCCCTTCGGTATCGATATCGCCACCATGATCGCGACGTTTCGAGGTATCTGCAACACACAGGGGGTCGTGCCGGAAGGGCTTCAGAGGACCATCGAAAATTACTGGGCCTCGGGTAACCAGATGGCCATGAAAACGGAGGACTGGCTCGATACCTGCCAGTGGATGGAAGAGGAGACCGGGGAGGAATATGCGGGCCTCGAGATCCCCATCGATAAGGAGGGGGCCGACCTCATGTACACCGTCAATGCCCGCGAGCCCATGTATTATCCTCAGGACATCGGCCTGGCGGCTACCATCTTCAACATCGCCGGTGAAAACTGGACCTTGCCTTCCGAAGGCTGGGACGACACCAACCTGGCCATGTTCGCGGGGGACGCCAAATGCATGGCTCATATCGTCAAGAATACCTATGACGCTGCAATACGGCTCAAGGCCAAAGCCATCGGCGTTACGGAATGTGGACATGCCTACAGACATCTTCGGTATGAAGGTCCCTACTGGTTAGGTTATCCAGATGGGGAGCCACCAGTTCCTGTTCTGCATTCCGTCGAGCTTTTTGCCGGCTACCTGCGGGAAGGGCGCATTCTGATCGATCCGGAGAAAAAGCTCAAGGAGCCGGTAACCTACCAGGATCCTTGTAACCTTTCCAGAAACGGCAACCTTGCCGGCTTCGGCCGGGAATTGATCGGCTACCTGGCCGAGGATTTCCGGGAAATGCAGCCCAATCACGAGCACAATCACTGCTGCGGCGGTGGTGGCGGATTTATTCCCATGGGGCCGCCTTTCAAGAAGAGAAGACTTGAATCCGGACGGATCAAAGCTGAGCAAATCAAGGCCACGGGCGCAAAGATCGTCATCGTCCCTTGCCACAACTGCTATGATCAGATACAGGATCTGAGCAAGGAGTACAATCTGGGCATTCACGTCAAGTCCTTCAAGGAGATCATCATCGAAGCGATGATTGTTCCCGATAAATTCAAGCCGAAGGACGAAGACGAGGGCGAGGAATAGGCGGCACGATGCTGCGGAGGCCTAACTATTGAAAGTGGTTGTCAGAAAAGGAGACCGACTTATGTCGAGGGGGGCAAGGATTGGGACGATCCTATCTTTGATGGTAATCATCGGGGGTCTATTCATGGCGGCCGGTTGGGTCGGGGCTCAGGAGGATACGATTGTCCTCGGGCACAAGGACGTATTCCGGGATACTCAGAGACCACCCGTCAAGTTTTCTCATCAACGGCATGCCGACCTCTACCCGAATTGCGTGGAATGCCACCACGAGTATGTGCACAAAGATGGTGTTAAGGTGAACGAATGGTCAGGAGAGGGCCAGAGCTGCTCTCAGTGCCACAAAGTCCGGACGGACGGGAAGAAGGTTGCTCTGAGGGAGGCCTTTCACCAAAATTGCACGGGTTGCCACCGGGGCATGACGAAGGCCGGAAAACAGAGCGGTCCGGCGACTTGCGGTGAGTGCCACTTGAAAGCAAAGTGAACGGATCGGAGCCATAGCCCTTCCACTCTTCTCTTGTCCGGCTTTGTGAGCCTTTTGCCCGCGACCGCCACAAAAGCAATTTGACTTTTGGACGGATAAGGGGCATCAGAGTATCGACTTTTACAAGGAAGCTTTTTTTTCATAACGAGAGAGCGCGAAAGAGCACGGAAGAGCAAAGGAGAGCGAAGCATGCAACGGACATTGTCCATCGTCAAGCCGGATGGAGTACAGAGGAATCTTATCGGAGAGGTGGTCAAGCGGTTTGAAGCGGCCGGTATTCGCATCGTGGGGATGAAAATGATGAGCCTGAGCCTGGAGCAGGCCAAGGCCTTCTACGCCGTCCACAAAGAGCGCCCTTTTTATGACAGCCTGACGGAATTCATGTCGTCAGGCCCCATCGTCGTCATGGTGCTCGAAGGGGAAGACGTGATCCAAAAGAACCGGGATCTCATGGGAGCCACCAATTACAAAGTGGCCGCGCCCGGCACGATCCGAGCCGATTTTGCCAGGGATATCGAAAAGAACATAGTGCACGGATCCGACGCACCGGAAACCGCTGCGGTCGAGATCGCCTTTTTCTTCAATGCGTTGGAAATTTGTTCTTGACGTGGCTGCGTGTGAGAAGAATAAAATCCCTCGAAAATTGATGTGGAAGAGATTGCACCACCTCCCGAGCCGGACGTCGAGCGTCTAAAGAGTCGATGAAGGAAGTGGATGGTGGTTGGAAGGAGCCTCGCTTGTGAATTGCCCGTGAGGGGTGAGAGCCCTTCACGAGGTTTCATAACGGGCGGGTCATGAGGAAAGGGAAGGGCATGGTTCTGGAGAAAAAATGCCGGGTCTTTGTCTTGGGAATGGTGCTTTTCATGTGGGTGGGGTGTTTGTGCGAAGGAGCTCAGGGGCAGACAGTCCCTCCCGGAACGCCCGTGGCAGTGCCTTACTATGGGGCTCCGGATCGTTTCGAGCTTTGCGGTGAGCCCGTTCCGCTGGACAATCAGGACGCCAGGGAGCGGTTTGACCGTGAATTCACCATCGTGGTTTACAACCATGCCCAGGTTTACCTTTGGCTCAAGCGCATCGAGCGCTACTTTCCGTGGATCGAAAAGCAGCTCGCGGCCAACGGCCTTCCGGATGATTTGAAGTATCTGGCCGTGGCTGAAAGCGATCTGATGACCACCGCGGTTTCGTCCGCGGGCGCCGCCGGGCCGTGGCAGTTCATTCCCAGCACCGGGAGCAATTACGGGTTGAATCAATCGAGGCAGCTCGATGAGCGACATGATTTCGAGGCGTCCACGGGTAGCGCTTTTCGCTATCTGAGGAACCTGCATGATCTCTTCCAGAACTGGGCTTTGGGGATGGCCGCCTACAACTGCGGAGAAAAGAGAGTTCAGGATGAGATCCGCAAGCAAAAGGTGACAAGCTATTATGATCTGAAGCTTCCTTTGGAAACGGAGCGCTACATTTTCCGGATACTGGCGATCAAGGAAGTCTTGAGTCATCCTGAGCGGTATGGTTATGTCCTACCAAAAGGGGCGGGCTATCCTCCCCTCCGCACGGACCGGGTGAACGTTCGAATGCCCAATTCCATGCCCATCCAGCCCGTCGCGGAAGCTGCCGGGATCACTTATCGTGAGCTCAAGAACCTCAATCCGGCACTGATTTCCGATACCGTTCCGGATGGCTCGTATACGTTGAAGGTTCCTGAAGGGAAGGGCAAGGAATTCGATAGTCGCCTGGAAGCGCTGAAATCCGCTGGCACGTCCGCTGGCACGTCCGATACATCCGGTTGCATTTATCATAAGGTCGAGAGGGGAGAGACGCTGAGCGGCATTGCCGCCCGGTATAACGTGAGCTCGGGAAATCTGAAGCAATGGAATAACCTGGACGAAGACATGGTGCGTATCGGCCAGACGCTAAAGATTATGCACTGAGGGGATGACCGAGCCGGGGGTGATTTTGGCTTATAAATATACTTCAAACGGGCACAATGTGAGCTTTTCACCGCAGAGACGCAAAGAGCGCAGAGAAAACGCAGAGGAATTCTCTAAGAATTTTAACAACTCTCTGCGTTCTCTCTGCGTCCTCGGCGTCTCTGCGGTGAACACGAGAGCGCACATTATGACCGTTCAAAGTATAGTGATTCCCGGAGGCATTTGGGACCATCGGGACGGTCCCGGCCGGAGCGATGAATGTGCTTGACGGGCTTCCCGGGGGGGAGCTACGGTAATACTGTCATAAGACATTGAAAATTCAATATATTTTGGTGAAACATGGAAAGATATCGGCAGATATCGGACCGGCTTCTACGGTGCCGCCATGCCGTGGCCCTGACGGGGGCGGGGATTTCTGTTGAAAGCGGAATACCGGACTTTCGAAGTGAAACGGGGTTATGGTCCAAATACGACCCCATGGAATTCGGTCACATCGAGTCCTTCCGGGCAAGTCCCGCAAAGGTTTGGAAGATGTTGTCGGAAATGGATCGCCTGCTTTCGAAAGCGCGGCCGAATGTCGCTCATTTCGCTCTGGCGGATCTGGAAGCGCGTGGAATATTGAAAGCGGTAATCACCCAAAACGTGGACAGCCTGCACCAGCGGGCTGGAAGCAGGGCGGTCATCGAGTTTCATGGTCACAACAGAGAACTGCGTTGTGATGGATGCGGTAAGCACTTTCTCCGAGAGACCATTTCTCTGAAGGAACTTCCTCCCCGTTGCCCTTGCGGCGATCCTCTGCGTCCCGATATCGTTTTTTTTGGAGAAAATATTCCGCCGGAGGCACACCGCCAGGCAGTGGCGGCAGCCGGGGAGTGTGACCTGATGCTCGTTGTGGGCACCTCGGCCACCATTGCTCCCGCTTCTTACCTTCCCGTGATTGCGAAGAAAAAGGGAGCTTTTCTGCTGGAGATCAATCCGGCGGTGACGGAGCTTTCCGGCCGGATGATCGACTTTCGTATTGCCGAGCCCGCCGGCAAGGCGCTTGCCGGGCTTGTTGCGGCATTGGACAAGAAGGGTCTTTCTTAAGGGAAACGAAGAATGATCATGATGATGAATCCTATGTTCGTGTTGGCTTATGCGGCCAATGAAGTGGTGAATCCTCCCTCTCAGAGAGAGGCTTATGGTATCGTCGAGATGGTCACTCATGCCGGACCGATGGTGAAGTTGGTCCTGTTCGGTTTGATGGCGATCTCTTTGGCATGTTGGTGTGTGATCTTGCTCAAATGGCTGCTTTTTCGGCGCGCGCGCAACGAGTCCGATGAGTTCATCGACCTCTTCAGGCAGAGGAAGAATTATGCGGTTCTCTACAAAGACTCCCAGAGCCTGGAAGACAGCCACGTGGCCCAGATTTTTCTGATAGGCTACGCGGAATTGAGTCGGTTGAGCAAGTCGCTCGAGACAAAGAATCTGCAAGAGATCAAAGTCAATCCGGAGATTATCCTGGAAAACGTTGACAGGGCCATTCAGGGTGCCGCCATGGCCGAACGGCAGCGTCTCGAGCGCTTCATCCCCCTTTTGGCCACCACGGGAAGTACCGCTCCCTTCGTCGGATTGTTCGGAACCGTCTGGGGCATCATGACCAGCTTCCAGGAAATAGGCCTCAAGGGAGCGGCCAACTTGGCTGTTGTGGCGCCGGGCATCTCCGAAGCCCTCGTTGCCACTGCAATGGGCCTGGCCGCCGCCATTCCCGCCGTGGTGTTCTACAACCATTTTTCCAACCGCATCCGGATGATGGAAAATGAGATGAGCCATTTCTCCGCTGACTTTTTGAACATGCTAAAGCGCGATCTGATGCGGCGAGGCAAACAGGAAGAAGCTCCGGCGGAGCAGCAGCGCTCGATTGTGCAGGAATGACGTTAGGCAGGAGCCCGTGACGGACGCCGCCCGGATCGCTTTGCGAGGGGACAGGCAAGGAAGACCGCCACCGAATGGCAACTGCATGAAGCTCAGGGAGTCAGGGAATGCAGGTGAATGGGAATGGGTCCAGGGGACCGTTGGTTGCCGAAATCAATGTGACCCCACTGGTGGACGTGATGCTTGTGCTTCTGATCATCTTCATGGTGACCGCCCCCATGATGACCCAGGGAATCGACGTGAAGCTGCCCGAATCGTCGGCTCCCGCGGTGCCTTCGGAAGAAGAGCGGCTCGTGGTGACCCTGAACAAGGAGCGCAAGATCTTCATCAACGAATATTCGGTTGACCTGGAAACGCTTGGGGCTAAACTGGGGGCGATGTACCAGAATCAACAAAAACGGGAGGGGGTTTTCCTCCGCGCGGATGAAAGCATCCCGTACGGTTTTGTTGTCCAGGTAATGGGGATGATTCGCCAGGCGGGCATCGAGCAGATCGGAATGGTGACGGAGCCTTTGAAGAATCCGACTCCGCCCAAGGGTTCTTCCAGGTAGGTGGTATGATGGATTTTCGAGCTTTTGGAATACTTGAGAGCTCATCGGTGTGTGAAATCAGCTTTTGGTGGTTATCGGGGCATTAGGAAATTTAAGCTATGGAAGCCATAACTTTAGCGTCTCGCAAGATGTCGAGAGGGGATTTCCTCACGGGAGTGAGCGGATCGATTCTTGCTCATGTCCTTATTCTTGTTCTGGCTCTGTTCGTTCCATGGGGCGGAGCAAAGAAGAGCATAGAGCCCTTTTGTACGGTGAATCTGGTGAGCATGCGGGATTTTGGTGCAGGCGCCCCGGCGTCGAAAAAGGCGGGCACAAGCAAGGGAACGGACGCGCCGAAGGCCGCCGGGGACGTGCCCAAAGCCTCGGCCTCCGCGGCGGGCAAGGCAGCTTCTTCGGCTCCGGTGGTTCCCATAAAGCGCCTCCAGCTCGATGAGCCGACAACCAGGACGGATACGGAAATCAAGAAGCTGGAAGCTCCTGAAATTCCCAAGCCTGTCGAGCGGCCTCAGAACACCGCTTCTCTGGAGAAGAGCCTGGACAAGCTTATCACCAAGCCAAAAGCCGCACCCAAGCCCGCTCCGATTGCACAGGTCCCGTCAAAGGATGAGACCCCCAAGAAAGCGGCTTCCCAGGAGGCGGCTTCGACGAAGGACGCTCAGACTGCTTCGGTCAAAGAATCGGCCGGAAGCAAGCGAGGGCCGGCGGGAGCCCAGGAAACCGGTGCCAAAGGTGGTGCGGACGGCAGTGCGGCGGGCAGTGCCAAGGGGAGTCCGGACGGCGGTACCAAGGGAGCCGCGGATGGTACGGCCAAGGGAAATCAAGATGGTACAGCCAAAGGGAACGCCGGGGGAGCCCCGGGAGGCACTCCCGATGGAGCCCAGCTCGCTCTGGCGCGCAAGCTCTACTATACGGCCATATGGAATGCCATCCGCCAGCACTGGGCGCTTCCCGAGTTTTTGAAATCTCAGAACCTCGAAGCTATTCTTGTGCTGGTGGTGAGGCGGGATGGGAAGGTTCTGGACGTGCAGTTCGAAAAGCCGTCAGGGCAGCCCCTGTTCGATGAATCCGTGGTAAGAGCCGTCCGGAAGGCGGATCCATTACCGCCGTTTCCGGAGATTTACAGTCCGGGCAAAGAGGAGATCGGTCTCCGTTTTCGCCCCCAGGATCTATCGTGATTTTTTCCTTCTATGTTTTGAAAGGATTTTCAGGAGCTATGCGGCCCGGCAAACGCGCCCTCACGCTATTGATCTGCTTTTTACCGATGGTCTGCCTTTTCATGGGATGGACTGTCCCGGCTTTGGCTCAGCGAGTCTATATCGATATCACGCAGCCGAGCTTCGAGCGGATACCGATTGCCATTCCTGACTTTAAATTCGAGGCTTCGGAACAGACCCAGCTCGCCCGGGAAATGGGGGAAGCCCTTGCGAGTGATCTGGACTATTCGGGAATCTTCCGTCCCCTGGACCCGCGAGGCTTCCTGGAAGATCCTCAGGCCATGGCCATGACAGCCGCCGATATCAAGTTTCCCGACTGGAAGCGGCTGGGAGCCGATTTTCTCGTGCGCGCCGGCTATCAGGTGCACGGCGGCTCGATGAGACTTGAAGCACGTCTTTTCGACGTCGTGGGTGCCCGGATGGTGCTGGGAAAGGTGTACGAGGGAGAGTCCCGGAACTGGAGGTCCATGGTCCACCGTTTTGCCGATGAGATTCTCTATGCCCTCACCGGGGAACGGGGAGTCTTCGACACAAGAATTGCCTTCGTTCAGGCCCAGGGAAGCGCAAAGGAAATCTATGTGTCGGATTTTGACGGCGGCAACCCCGTTCAGGTAACCCATGATCAGAGTACCAACCTGTCACCTGCCTGGAGCCCCGATGGCAATCAGATCGCATACGTCAGCTACAAGGACGGAAGCCCCAAGCTCTACGTCGTCAATCTCACGAATGGCTCTCAACGGCTACTGTGCGGATACCCCGGGCTCAACATCTCCCCCGCCTGGAGGCCCGGAGGCCGGGAGCTTGCCGTGACGTTGTCCAAGGACGGAAACCCCGACATCTATCTCGTGTCCTCTTCGGGAGAAGTGCTTCAAAGACTTGCCCAGGGCTGGGGTATCGATGTATCCCCGGATTGGTCTCCTGACGGAAGGCGCCTGGCGTTCGTTTCCAACGAAAGCGGAAGTCCCCAGGTTTACGTGATGGAGGTAGGCAGCGGCCAGAAACGCCGCATCACCTTCAACGGGAGCTACAACACCTCACCGAGCTGGTCGCCCAAGGGAGACTGGATCGCCTACAGCGGAATGGCAGGTGGTCATCATAACATCTTCATGGCCCGTCCGGATGGGAGCGATTCTCGTCAGCTCACCCACGGTGAAGGGGACAATGAAGCACCTACCTGGTCGTCGGACGGCCGTATGATCGCTTTCAGCTCGAACCGGCAGGGAAGCAAGGCCATCTGGGTGCTACTGATCAATGGAACAGGGGTCAGACGCCTCACCCGCCTCGGAGGGGGACAGGAGCTGCCTGATTGGTCTCCTCGGGTGGGGGCGCATTGATGGTAAGGTGAAGCAGGTTTTAAGCTCCAGGTTTAGATTTCAAGTTCTGAATGCCGGCTCTCAAGGGTTCGATGTCAGCACGTCAAGCAAGGGGCTAAGTGCCGTCAGTCATCACCTTGGACGCCGAAGCACAACACTTGAAAGCTAAGACCTGACCACACGGACCGATATTTTTATTGAAAGCTATGGAATCGACAGACATGAGGGAGGAGAGGTATGAAATCGCAATACAGCAGGGTTGGCATTTTGTTTCTGGTATTGATGTGCATGATTGCGGTGAATGCTTGTACGAAAAAGAACGTTCCCATACAACCCTTCTCTGAGCTTGGCTCGGGGGCCGGCTCAGGTTCAGGTTTAGGTGCAGGCGGCTCGGGCATGGGGGGGATCGGCTCGGCAGGATTGGATGATGCTCGTTGGAGAGATCTTGGACTGAATACGGAAGGGGAGCGGAAGGAATTTTCCGAAAGAGCCAAGAATTTTGAAAATGCCGATATCTACTTTGACTTTAACGGATATGTTCTTAGCTCTCCGGCAAAGAAGATCCTGGATGAAAAAATTGACTTCCTGAAGCGCTATCCCAAAGTCAGAGTGACCATCGAAGGCAATTGTGACGAGCGAGGCACCAGCGAGTATAACCTGGCATTGGGAGAACGTCGTGCCCATGCCGCTTTTGAATACTTTCTGAATTCCGGAGTCGGCCAACAGCGCATGAATACCGTCAGCTACGGTTCGGAGCGTCCCGTGGCATCGGGGCACGATGAAGCGTCCTGGGCCAAGAATCGAAGGGATCACTTTACCTTGAACTATTAGCTCGGGGCTGTGGATGACTGGGCTCACCTTCATAGAAATGGAGAACAGAACGTGATGAATAGGGAATGGATAAGAATATTGGATGAAAGGAGGGTGAGGAATCTATTCCTTTGGGTGCTTATCGGCACTTTTTTGTCGGGATGTGCGACGACGCAGGAGACGGCCGGTTTGCAGCAGAGCATAGGGATACTGAACGAGCGGATTCAGACTCTGGATAGACGTCTGGAGGTTGTCGAGAATCAAGGCAAGAAAAATGCCGACCTCTACGCGCGTATGGATGAGCTGCAAATGCGAGTGGGAGCTTTGAACGGGCGTGTGGATGAGATGGATCATAAGGTGGAGCAGACCGGACGCGCACCTGTTATGGCCCCGCCACCTCCGGGCCCGGGTACCCTGTCGGGACCTTCCATCACTTTGCCACCGGCAGCTACAGCCGCTCCGGCACCCGTGCCCGCGCCCGCGCCCGCAACGCATCAACCTGCCGCTCCACCAGCGCAGCCTCAGGTAGCCTCGGTACCGCCTCCGATAAAGGCGAGCGCTCCTCCAGCGCCTCCGGTCAGCGTTCCTGAAAAGGAAAACCTTGAAAAAAACCAATACGACAAAGCTAGTCAACTATTTCAACAGGGCCAATTCGAGCCTGCTCGAAAAGAATTTCAGAGCTTTGTTTCGAAATATCCCAAGTCCGAGCTGGCCGATGACGCCCTCTTTTCCCTCGGCGAATGCTATTTATCTGAAAAAAAATACCAGGACGCTATCGAAGGATATCAGCAGCTCCTGGACCGCTATCCCAACGGGAATCGTGTTCCTTATGCACTACTCAGGCAGGGTACGGCGTTTCAGCAACTTGGCGATACTACTGCCGCCCGGATTCTTTATGAGCGCCTGGTGGACAAATATCCCAACAGCCCGCAGGCGCAGGCGGCAGAAAAAAAGTTGAAGCAGATGCAATAATGACAGCCAAAAGAGTCGGAAATATGGGTCCCTTACTCCGAAGGAGTTACATAAATTAGCCCGGGGTAAGCCTTGCACCACCCTGGGCTGGGCTCTTGTGTTCACCGCAGAGACGCAAAGAGCACAGAGAAAACGCAGAGGAATTCTCTAAGAATTTTAACGACTCTCTGCGTTTTCTCTGCGTCCTCGGCGTCTCTGCGGTGAATACAAGAGCGCACATTGTGCCCGTTCAAAGTATATGTACCCGGTGCCCGCCCTTGCCTCTTGACCAGGACCCTTGTGCTTCCGTTACGCCGTCTTTTCGCGGAGGGGTGTTTGATTCTTCGAGCTCTGATCAAATTTGGGCTTGCCGTGCTCCTCTCCGTTGTGTGGGCGCCGTTTGTCCGTTGCGCTCAACCTGAAGCTTCCAGTGCTCATCCAGCCCAGGTGCGCTTCATCCACATCAAAGGCGCTCACGCCTTCTCCGCCGGCGAAATCAAGAAAATCCTCACGACGAAAGAAAAATGGTTTCGGTGGCTTACCAGCGCTCCGCTGGACGAAAAGGCTTTCGAGGAAGACCTGGAGCGCATCGAAAAATATTACGTGAGCCAGGGCTTCTATCATGCCCGTGTGGTATCCCACCGAATTGTGCACATCATCGGAAATGAGGTTCGAATAGAGATTCAGATCGAAGAAGGCCCGCCGATGATGGTTTCCGAAGTGAATCTAAGCATCGGCGGCGATGGCTCCGATAGGCTGCGCGAAAAGCTGCGCAAGTCGCTGCCTCTGCATCCAGGCGACCGGTTCACCACTTCTGCGTACCAGGACATCGAGAAGGTGCTTCTGGCCTACTTCGGTGACCGGGGCTATCCGAAAGCCCGTGTGGATCTCAGAGCGAGGCTGGACAAGAGGTCGAATCGTGCCTCCGTAACGGTAGACGTGGACAGGGGAGTGGCATGTGTTTTCGGGCCCATCGTCTTGAAAGGAAATGAAAGCGTTTCGGACGACGTCATCTTGCGTGAGCTGACCTTCAAGCCGGGCGACCGCTTTGACGCCTCCAGAGCTCAGGAAAGTCAGCAGCGCCTCTTCAATCTCGATCTCTTCCAGTTCGTTGATTTGACGGTGGAGAATGTGGAGGGGGATGCAACCAGCCTGCCGGTCCATATTCTTATCAAGGAAGCCAAGAAACAGACAGTTCGCGTGGGTGCCGGCTACGGAACCGAAGATGATTTTCGAGGTCAGGCACAGTGGGAGATCCGTAACTTCCTGGGAGGCGGCAGACGTCTTCAGGTAAGCGGCAAGGCAAGCTCGCTTGTGCAATTCGTGGAAGGAAAGCTGCTCCAGCCCTACCTCTGGGGACCACGCAGCTCGTTGACGGTGAACAACGGGGTACGCCACGAGGACCAGCAGTCTTTCGAGAACAGAAAAATCTTTCTGAGCCCTGTCGTCACCTACAACTGGTCGGAATGGCTCAAATCGTATCTGGGTTACGACCTTGAAACGAACCGCCTTCTCAAGGTAAGCGTGGAGCCGCAAGATCTGGGGCCCGCGGATCAGGAAAATCAGGAATTCTTCATTTCTTCTCTTGTGGCAGGTACTTCTTGGGAACATGTGGATGCCCCTCTCGACCCCAAGGAGGGATGGCGTTTGATCCAGAACGTCGAGTGGGCTACCAGTGGATTGGGGTCCGAGGTGGACTATGTCAAGTTGACACTGGAAGGGCGGGGATACGTTCCCGTGGCCAAATACGGGATTTTGGCCGCAAAGCTCAAATGGGGGGGAATCGGAAGACTCGAGGATACGGGGGATATTCCAATCTTCAAACGCTTCTTTGCGGGCGGAAGCGACAGTGTCCGCGGATACCCCTATCAACGTCTGGGACCCCTTGACAAGGATGGGAACGCCATCGGTGGGATGACTCTCCTGGAAGGGAGCCTCGAGTGGCGCTTCCCCATCAGGAAATCCTTCGAAGGAGTGGCTTTTGTCGACTTCGGAAACGTATATGAAAAGAGCTTCGACCTCGTCTGGGATCACCTGAGGTACGCAGCCGGGTGCGGTCTCCGCTACCTCACCCTTGTGGGACCCCTCAGACTGGATTTCGGCTACGAGCTCAATCCTCCCGAACAGAGCTTTTTCAACCCATACCAGATTCATTTCAGCATCGGACAGGCCTTCTAAGACAATTGAAGCACCGAAGCATGTAAATAGAAAAAGAAATAGGAAAATTGTCTGAGGTAGGGTCATGTATATCCGTGGCTATTTCTGTGTACATGCAATGATAGTGTGTGACAATTCGCACGCTCTCCATTTTGCTCTGCCCGTACCAGCTTATATTCGATATGATGTGTGGCGTGGGCGCTGTGAGACCTGGTATTCACTGTATCCCATCCATATGTATAGCTCATTTCGAAGTACACACCGTAATATTTCCTTCCTCAAAATACATGTTTCTACTGCATGAATACGGTATTCACCCCATTTATAGGAAAATCGGGTCAATGTATACAGGAGCCAACATGGGATGGGGCAGGTGGAAGCCCCAAGGAGGAGAGCCTGCTTTGGAAAGAACCTCTGAAGCATTGGTGTGGGAGTGAATGAAGCAGGCTCCCGGGGCACGCTGGAGATGGTGAAGCAACGTATGGGTTCAACCATGGAGGGAATTATGAAAAACGCTGACGTTCTTGAAGACCTGATCTCCCGGTTGGGGATTTCGATGAAAATGAAAAAGGTGCCCTCGAATCCCATCATCTTGTCAGAGGAGCCCGATTCGGAAGCTGAACATTATATGTGTCGGCTTTCTAAAGGCGGAGACTCCCTGGACGTGTATCTCTCGACGGAAAGAGGGGACGGAAGGTTGACCCGCTCCGACGTGCTGTTCATGCTGGCCATGGATGGCTCCGGCTGCAAAATGCTCCAGGGCTTCGACAGCTACAGAGAAGAGTGGCGCGAGGCTTTCGGAGGCTCCGATGGAAATCTGGAGGAGCTGGATGCTTTTTGGAAGGAATATGCGGGAAGATGTCAGCAGACTGAAAAGGTAAAGAATTTTCTCGGAGATTCGATATACGACACGCTGCTCAATCACTTCGAACAGCAGGGGCTCATGCAAGGAGCCTTTTAGAGCTATACTCCGCACGGGTGTTGACTGAGCTTTTCACTGCGGAGACGCGGAGAGCATAGAGAAAACGCAGAGAAATTTTACCGGGATTTCAATATCCTCTCCGCGTCCCCTCCGCGTCCTCCGCGTTTCTGCGGTGAACACGAGAATAGCGTCATGTCAACTGATCCGGGTTCAAGCAGTACAGCTCGGGTATGACAAAAAGGCCGTCTTTTCGGATCAACGTGCCGTCAAAGTAAATCTCACCGCCGCCGTATTCTCCCGTCTGAATCAACACAAGGTCCCAGTGAATCTGAGATCGGTTTCCGTTATCCGCCTCTTCATAAGCCTGGCCGGGAGTGAAGTGAATCGATCCGGCGATTTTTTCATCGAAGAGAATATCTTTCATCGGACGGGTAATGTATGGGTTGAGCCCTAGGGCAAACTCACCTGCATACCTGGCGCCTTCATCGGAATCCAGTATTTTGTTCAGCCGGAGGGACTCTTCCGGTGAGCCGGCAGTTGCTCCAATGATCTTTCCCTCTTTGAATTCCAGTCGAATGTTGTTGAAAGAAGCTCCCTGATGAATTGTGGGGGTATTGAACTGAATGACGCCGTTGACGGAATTGCGCACCGGGGCTGTATAGATCTCGCCATCCGGTATGTTGCGCCGGCCGTCGCACTTTCTGGCCGGAATATTCTTGATCGAGAAGCCGAGATCCGTTCCAGGGCTCGCGATACGCACCTTGTCCGTCCTGGTGAGCCATGCGGCGAGCTTGTCCATGGCCTTCGACATCTTGGAATAGTCCAGCACGCAGACCCTGAAGAAGAAATCCTCGAAGGCTTCCGTGCTCATGTCCGCCTGTTGGGCCATGGAAGCGGTTGGCCAGCGAAGCACCACCCACCTGGTATGCCTGACTCTTTGTTCCAGATGCACCGGTTTGAAATAGAATGTATTGACGATTCTCAGGCTGTCCCTGTTGACATCGGATAGCTCGGAAACGTTGTTGCTTCCGCGAGCGCCAATATAGGCGTCCATTTTCCGCATCCTGTAGAGCTCGATGTCACCGAATTCTTTCATCTGTTCGTCAGTGGCCTCTTCATAAAGGCTGCGCACTACACGATTTTGACGGGTGCTCACGAACGGCACAGCTCCCGCCTTGCGGCACTCTTTCACTAGCTCGATGGTGAATTCCTCGGGAATGTCAAAGGCTTCAATGAATACCTTTTCCCCTTTTCGAAGGGCGCACGAATGGTGGATCAGCAGTTCGGCCAGGGAAGTCATTCTTGGGTCTTTCATGCTGTCTCCTTATATTTGTTCATCGAAGGACGGTGAATTGACATTGCTTATAATACCACAAAGCAGAATCGATTTGCATGGATTCGCTGCCTGAATTCCCTTCTTTGCAGGAGCTACGATGAGTGATAAAAGGACAGGGTTCTTTTGGCCGTCAAGAGCGGGAGAATCCAACGGAGAGATACGATGCGTGGTGTTCCGATTACCATTCCCGGCGGAGCCGGTCCTCTGGCAGCCGTGGCTCATATCCCGGAGCGGACGCCTGCGCCGGTTGTGGTATGCTGCCATGGGTTATTGAGCTCCAAAAACAGTGAGAAATACGTGGTCATCGGCGAAGAATTCAGCCGTGCGGGCTTGGCGGTCGTGCGCTTTGACTTCGCCGGCTGCGGAGACAGTGCTGCCGCTCTGGGAGAAAACCTGCTGGCTTCAAGAGTCGGGGACCTAAAGGCCGTACTGAGCTACGTGGACGGCCAGCCTTGGGCAAAGGGACCCGTCGGACTGCTGGGGTCCAGCCTGGGAGGGTATATTTCTCTTCTGGGAGCCGCGTCGGATGCGGCGGACGGTGCGAGGCGCCGTGTGCAAGCCGTGGTGTGCTGGGCGGCGCCCTTCGACCTTGAAAGAATCGGCTTGTCTCCCGAGGATCTGGAAAACCTCAAACAGTCGTTCCCTCCCGGCTTCGAGACCGGCAGCCCCATGAACCTGAGGGCTCTGCCCGCACTTCCCCGCGTCTTGCTCATCCATGGGCGACGAGATGAAATCATCCCCTGGAAAGACGCCGTGGATCTCTACAACCAGGTTGGCGAGCCACGGCGCCTGTTGCTCGTGGAGACGGCCGACCACAGGCTCCTCGATCCTTCCTGCCGGCGGTTGGCGATACGAGTGAGCCTCGATTGGCTTCGGGAGCAAGGACTTCTTGACGAAGGATGAGTGACCTGTGCCTGCCTGCTCATTTTGTTGCGTGCTCGCAGCCGCATTGAGCTTTTTTCAACCCTGGTCCCGGAATATAGTTTTTCAGAACGAGAAGAATCAGAATCACTGAAGCCGCGACGGCGTACGGATTTTCGCCGGTTTCCCGCAATGTGTGAACCCACTGGCTCACGTCCAGGTGGAATGTCCGGTAGACGTGGTTCACAAGCCAGCCCAGAACTAGCGAGCAGACGGCGATTGTGGCTACGTAAAGGGCGGCGATGCGCTTGCCCATCAACCTGGCAACGACTGTGATGGTGGCAGCATTCGTGGCCGGGCCGGCGAGCAGAAAGACCAGCGCAGCCCCGGGAGAGAGGCCCTTGAGCACGAGGGCAGCCGCGATGGGAGTGGATGCCGTGGCGCAAACATAAAGGGGAATCCCGACCACGAGCATGAGAAGGAGGGACGAAAATTCACCCCCCGCATTTTGCTCGAAGAAGTCGGACGGAATTATAAAAGAGATTATCCCCGCAATTCCGACACCTACGAGCAGCCAGCCGCCAATATCGCCCAGCAATCCGCCGAAAGCATAGGTTAAGCCTTCATGCAGCCGCTTTGCCAGGAGGACGGGCATGGCTTCGGCGGCCTCGTTCCTGGCGGCATCACTCACGATAACATTGTTGACGGCGATTTCGTGCTCCTCTTTGCCGGTTTTTTCCGTTTCTCCCGCACCGCAAGAGCAAGCACTCCGTCAAGTTCCTCCGGCCTGGGCCGGCTCCTTGGCTTTGCTTGTTTTCTTGTCTTCGGGCAAAGCGTTCACGAGCACTCCCGCGATCGTCGCGGTCAGGAAGGCCGCCAGGGGGCGGGCGAAAGTCATGAGGGGATCGAGGAGGGCCCAACTGATAGCGACGGAATCGGCGCCCGACTCGGGGGTGGATATCAGGAACGCGGTGGTAGATCCTCTGCTCGCTCCCTGCTTTCTAAGACCTATGGCCGCCGGAATCACTCCGCACGAGCAAAGGGGCAGAGGAACGCCAAAAAGGGAGGCCTTGAGGACGGACGATAGATTGTCTTTGCCCAGGTGTTTTGCCATGATGTTTCCGGGAATGAATGCCTTGGCCAGCCCGGCTATGAAGAAGCCAAACAGGACGTATGGAGCGGATTCGTTCAGAATGTGCCAGCTTTCGGTGAGAATGCTCAAGAGAATCTTCAGTATATGTACCATAGGGCTCTTTCCTGCCTGTCGCTATGACTGGTGACATTAACCACACATGGGTGATACACTGAAGTATGCACCCGACATTTGAACATACATTCATATTTAGGAATAAAAAATTTTCTTCCCCCTCTGAAAGACTATTGACCCTCCCCCACGTGTACGAGCCCTTCGGAAAGCAGCCTGCGCACATGATCGTCATCGAGGGAATAATAGACCATCTTCCCCTCTTTTCTGAACTTGACGAGCTTTGCTGCCCTGAGCAAACGAAGCTGGTGCGATACGGCGGACTGGGACAGGCAGATCAGGGACGCGATATCGCACACGCAGAGCTCCTCCATGGAAAGGGCGTGGAGAATGCGTACACGTGTGGAATCTCCCAGCATTTTGAAAAGCTCCGCGAGCTGGAAGAGCATCTCGATGGGCTGCATTACTTCCTTGACCCTGCCTACCTTTTCTTCATCCACATACGTTGTCTGACAGACGTCCTCCGTCACCGTGCCACCCCCTCATATGAATAATTGCTCAGATATTGTATTCCTTGTTGCATGGATGTCAAGGATAAGTTTTGTGTGTCCTTCAGGGAGGATCAGTATTCAGAATGTAAGGGTATTTGGGGACACGAAGAGGAAGGCTTGCTCTTCTTGTAAATTGAAAGAATTGAGAGTATATAATCCTCCTCCGGCATGCGACGAGAATGAAAGCTCAGGAAGGTGGCCGATCTTTGCGGCAGGCGGGAATTTCCCGCCAGGGATAGATACGTGACCAGGGGCTCGATGGTGTCGCCGCCGGGACTTTTGATGGAACGTGCGGCTAAGTTCTCTCTTTTCTTCAACCCTTTCGTGGATTAAAGTTGTGTGGCTTCATCTTTGATAGAACACATCACTAATTGGATTCCGGGGTATTTACTCTCCGGAGGAATAGAAGCGCGGGAACGGCGGGACGGGCAGGTACGGTAAAACCGGGCTGTCTTTTTTCATTTTTTCGGCCTTCTTCGTTAGCCGGATGCAATCATGTGGCGTGAGAGGAATTGTATGGAGAAGAAATACCTTTCATTCATCATCTTAGTGCTCTTTCTGGCCTTCGCTTTGTTGGCTCCGGGAAGGGGAATGGCTGTAGGGGCTCACAAGAAAAAAGTTCCCGTGTCCGGCGAGCCGGCCGCAGGTCAGAGCGGGGCCAAAACAGGCGCCGAGGCGAAGGGGAAAGCCGCCGCGTCCGCCGCCGCGGCCATGGAGCCGACACCCGGGCAGATCAATGCCAAAGCGGCCGTCCTTGCGGACGTGGCCACGGGTACGACGATATTTGAACAAAACGCGGATCAGTTGATCGAGCCCGCATCGTTCACAAAGGTACTGAGCCTCTACCTGATTTTTGAAGGGTTGCAGCAGGGGCATATTCATCTCAACGATGAGGTGTATATCAGTGACACGGCGTGGAGGACGGGGGGCTCGAAAATGTTCGTGGGAGTGGGCTCCAAAGTTCCCCTGGAGGAATTGCTCAAGGGAATAGCCGTGGTTTCAGGCAACGACGCCTGCGTGGCCGCTTCGGAACATTTGCTCGGAAGTATCGACGCGTTTGTGGAAGCCATGAATCGAAAGGCGCAAGAGCTGGGAATGACCAAGAGCCACTTCGTCAACCCGCACGGTCTTCCGGTGGAAGGCCAGATCACTACGGCGCGAGACATGGCCACTCTTGCCGTGGCCTACCTGCAGAGGTTTCCCGAGGCTCTCCGCTTTCACTCGATGCGGGAATATTCTTACAATAATATCAACCAGTACAACCGAAACCGCCTTCTCCTCAAGGACCCGTCCGTGGATGGGCTCAAGACGGGCTTCGTGACCGCGGCCGGCTATCACCTGACGGCTACGGCACAGCGCGACGGTACGCGCCTGGTGGCCGTCGTCATGGGTGCAAGCGTTCCTGCCGTCCGCGAGAGGGAAGCCTTGAAGCTTCTCAACTATGGCTTCCGCTATTATACGCTCGTACAACCCTTCCCGAAAGGCCAGCCCGTTGCCACGCTCAAGGTGTGGAAAGGCATGAAGGATGATCTCAATCTCTATCCCCTGGAATCGGCGAGCTTCTTTATTTCCCAGACACAGAAGAAGCTCCTGAAATGGGAAGTGCATGTTCCAGCCGACGTCACGGCTCCCGTCACAGTCAACCAGAATCTCGGAGAGATCGTCTTCTACGTTTCGGATCAGCCAAAGCGGACAGTGGCTCTCGTCAGCCAGGAAGAAGTGATGTTGGGGGGATGGTTCAAGAGGTTCTATCAGTCCCTGATTCACATGCCGAAAATCGACTGGCGGTGGGTCGGAGGCGTTGCCGGCGGTATCTTGTTTGCCGGTGCGCTTGTCGTTTTCCTCTCAAGGCGTCATTCGCATCGACGATCCAGATCGTCCCTCTAGCAGCCTGTCGGAAAACTGGTTTTTTTGCCGTCACGAAAAGGGGACAGGCTACTTTATTGCTTCCGCAAGCGCGGAAGCAATAAAGTAGCCTGTCCCCTTTTCGTTTCCGTGACATTCCGGACCGACGCGGTTTCTAAAACCGCGTCGGTCTTCCAATCCGGGACGATTATTGATTGCCGGGCGCCTAAGGCTTTCGTGAGGTCGGCGGTTTCTTTGCGGAATCACCGATTCCGCATTTTGGCGCCATTCAGGTAGGAATTCCCATTTTGGGAAGGACCCAGCGGTTCAAAACGATCCAGGCGGCGACGATTCCCACCAGCATGATCAAATTCCATTCCATACGTTTGCTCCTCGTGAAAAGCAGGCCTTGTACATTGAGGCACGCCTCGTCAACGGCATAAGGGCGGTTTCGGCAACCTGCCGAAATGAATGGACTAAGCTCAACTGAAGCCTCCGGTCTTGGGGCCGCAAAAGGGCTGCGACAGGCCGCCCGTGCCTCCTGGTTTGCAGAAGGGCGACAGGATGCGCTCGACGTCCTGATTACTGCATCCGGGGCAGCGCAAAGACTGTTCATCCCTGGAGGTCCAAACAAGGGCCTCGAAGCTCTTCTCACAACGCTTGCATCGATACTCATAGATAGGCATATGGTCCATACTCCTCTTGCATAATGAAACCTTGAAGTGTCGCGTGCCAGGCCTGAATGCAGCCCGTCATGGGGATCTATCATGACTTATTTCAGAGGATTCTTCAAGGTGAAGGCCTGCCTTGATGCCTCACTTTTTCGAATATACAATCCATGAGGCTCCGAAGAGAGAAGAAATTGACGACGAAGAATTTCTCTGCGTTGACAAGAGAGAAGATAGTCTTTAAGGTAGCAAGGTTTTAGATCTTGAAGCCAGCCGACAGTTGAAAATGCATAAGGAGCATGAAACATCATGAAAACTTGCGATCCCAAATCGTGTGAAACCTGTCCGAGCAAGGACAGGGAAAAGCAGTCCAGAGAAGAGATGATCCGGTGCAAGCTGATTCGCATCAAAAACAAGCTTATCGTCATGAGCGGAAAGGGAGGCGTCGGGAAGAGCAGCGTGGCCACCTATCTGTCTCTGGCCCTGGCTCAGAAAGGATACCGGGTAGGGCTTATGGATATCGACCTCCATGGGCCCAGCATCCCCAAGATGCTCGGTCTTCATGGGGTGCTCAACATTACGGGAGACCAGCAGATCGTTCCCCACGAGTACATGCCCAATCTAAAGGTCGTTTCCGTCGAATCCATGCTCGAAGACACGGATTCCGCGGTCATCTGGCGTGGCCCGCTGAAGCATGGGGTCATCCAACAGTTCCTTGCCGACTGCAAATGGGATGACCTCGATTTTCTGGTAATTGACTGCCCTCCGGGTACGGGCGACGAGCCTCTGAGCATCGCGCGGCTCATTCCCGACGCCAGGGCGATCATCGTCACCACGCCTCAGGAAGTTGCCCTTGCCGACGTGCGAAAGTCCATCAACTTCTGCCGCAAAGTGGATCTGGAGATCGTTGGCCTGGTTGAGAATATGTCGGGCCTCTTTTGCCCCCATTGCCAGGGATTCATACCCATTTTTCGAACGGGTGGCGGCCAGAAGACCTCCGAGAAAATGGATGTACACTTCCTGGGCGAGCTTCCTTTCGATCCGGCTGTCGTCGAAGGCGGAGACCGTGGACGTCCGGTTCTGGAGGAAAGAGCCGACTCAGCTTTCAGTAAAGCCGTGCAGGAATTTGCCAACGCGGTCCTGGAGCGGTTGAAAGATCAGGGGGAGAGCAAGGTCTCCGAGGAGAAAACCGTTCATTAGACTGAGTTTTTTACCGCTGAGACGCAGAGACGCAGAGAAATTTCACCAGAGCTCCAATGTCCTCTCCATGCCTTCTTCGCGTCTCTGCGTCTCTGCGGTGGGCACAAGAGCGCGGGTTATGACCGTTCGAAGTATGAAGTTTATCGATAAATCTTTCGGCTTGTGTGGTTGAGCTTGAAACCCGACACCCAAGACCTGAAGCTTCGGAACCTATGAACCTATTATAAAGAAGGCATTTCGGCGATGTTCACTATTTCGTTAGATCAAAAATCCCTGACAGAGGAACAGCAAAAAACGCTCCAGGAAATGTGGCTTCGGTGCATGAAGCGCATCATCGTGAGCACCACTCTTTCCGCAAGCGGGCATCCCGGCGGTTCGATGTCTTCCTTGCACCTGCTCTTGATGCTCTACAGCACACTCCGCCACAACCCCGCCGATCCCTGCTGGGCCGAGCGGGACCGGATGCTCGTTAGTATGGGGCATATCAGTCCCGGCGTTTACAGTGTACTGTCCGACTTCGGATATTTCCAGGAAGAGAACATGCTCCTGGAATTTCGCATGGCGGGATCTGCCTATCCTGGACACGTGGAATGCTGCGTGCCGGGAGTCGAATGGAATACGGGAAATCTTGGCCAGGGGCTTTCCGCCGGAACAGGACTTGCCCTGGGTTTGAAGCTCAAGAATAACCCCGGCCGCGTGATCGTTCTAATGGGCGACGGAGAGCAGCAAAAGGGTCAGATCTCCGAAGCTCGCCGTTTTGCGGTAAAATACGAGCTGAGCAACCTCATGGCCGTGATCGACCGGAACCACCTTCAGATCTGCGGAAGCACCAATCAGGTGATGCCTCAGGCCGTCAGGGCGGAATACATTGCTTCTCAATGGAATGTGCTCTACGTCGAAGACGGGCACGATTTCGAGGAAATTTTCCAGGCGTTGCGAAAGATCCATTGTCGTGACGTGGACGATCCTCGTTATCCCTCGGTTATCGTGGCCCGAACCACCATGGGCAAGGGCGTCTCCTTCATGGAGAACAAGGCGAAATATCACGGCTCCACGTTGAAAGAAGCCGAGGCGGCCAAGGCCCTGGCAGAGCTGGGGCTGGATAACCCAATCCCCATCCTGCGCGAAAAGCGCAAGGTCCTGCGTGTCTTTCAGGAGGGCTTCTGTCCCTCCCACGACTCTCCGAAGATCGAAGAAGGAGAGCCGAGGACGTACTCCGTCGAGACTCGCACCGACAATCGATCCGCCTACGGCTCCGCTCTCGAGGATCTGGCCCGTTTGAACAACATGGTTGGTGTGCCGAAAGTTCTGGCGTTCAGTTGCGATCTGGAAGGCTCGGTCAAAATGGATGGCTTTCACGCCGTCTCGGAGAAGGCCTACTTTGAATGCGGCATTCAGGAGCACCATGCGGCAACACTTGCCGGTGCCGCCAGCAAGGAAGGGTTTGCATCCTTCTTCAGCACCTTCGGAGTGTTCGGCGTAGCCGAAACCTACAACCAGCACCGGTTGAACGATATCAATGAAACGCAGCTCAAACTGGTTTGTACCCACCTGGGCCTCGACGTCGGCGAAGACGGCCAGACTCACCAGTGCATCGACTACCTCGGCCTCCTGCAGAACCTCTATGGCTTTTCCATCTTCATGTCCGGGGACCCAAACCAGACGGACCGGATAACCCGCTATATCGCCTCGCATCCCGGGAATTTCTTCCTTGGCATGGGACGATCCAAGACGCCGGTGATCACCGATGAAGCGGGCAACCCGGCTTTTGCCGGCTCCTACCGTTTCGTGCCGGGAAAGGCGGACCTGCTCAGGCAGGGCCGGCAGGCAGCCATTTTGTCTTACGGGGCGCTTCTGCCTTTCGCCGTCAACGCTCGCGAAGAGCTTGCACGCGCTCATGGGCTGGAGCTGGCGCTGCTGAACTTCGCGTCCATCAAGCCGCTGGATACCGAAGCCATTCTCAGTGCCGCCAAAACCGGCCTTTTGATCACCGTCGAGGACCATCACTTGGATACCGGACTGGGAGCCAGAGTGGCGACGGTGTTGGCCGGCGAAGCGATTCCCTGCCGTCTGATCCGGCTCGGGGTGAAGCACTACGGCTTTTCGGGCTCGTCGTCGGCTCTCTACAGCGCTGAAGGAATCGATGCGGAAGGAATTGTCAAGACCGTGCTTGAAGCTCGCGCAAACGGCTGGCTAGGAAAATAACCGCGCGGGCCATGAGGGCTTCATCGAAGAGATCCGGGATATCCTGAAAATCCGGGAACTCGCATTGCCTGCGGCGAAGAACACGAAGAGAGTTGCACAGATTATTATGAGTGCTTTCCTTCGTGTTCTTCGTCCCGTTGGCGTCTTTTATCTCCTCTGCCTCTCTTGAGTCTCTTATGTCCTTTATGTCCCTTGCGCCCTTCCTCCGAAAAACCTGCATCCGAAGCAAAATCGGCCGAAGCGGCACGATGAGCACTCCCAGGGGATTGGTGAGCTTGCTCGCGAGAAGCCGCGGGCCCCATGCCGCCCAGGTAGGGTGAGCGAATTGTTCGATCAACAGCGTCTGCCAGAAAAGACATCGTCCGATTCTCTTCTCCGACGGAACACCGGCAAGTCCCACCTGAAGCAATATCTCTCTAAAAAAGCCGATGCACCTTGCACTCCGCGCTCTTTCCCTCCGAAAGCGCCTGACCAGAGGCAGATACCCGTCCACTGGTCCGAGAGGTCTCAACCAGTACGATTCCAGCTCGCTTTCCAGCCAATGATGGCAGAGCCGCCGCGAAAGGTTGAATTTGCGCCAGGGTGGAAAGGGCAGGGCGCTCAAATGGTTGATGACGGGATGCCAGAAAGCGTCGGCCATGAAATGCACTGACAGTCCAAGCACGAATGCCCGTATGTCGGGAGACACTTCGTGACCTCCCTCCTCGAGCTTGCGCTCGCACAGGTCCAGCACGGCTTTTCCATCGACTCGATGCATGGCGCTTCCGGTTCGGGAAGAAGCAAAGAACGGCAGGTCATAAAAAAGGGCGTCGGGCAGGATGGAGCCCAGTAGATAAAAGAATCGGCTTTCTTCGTCGAGGGTATATCCCTGGCTTGTATATCCCTTTTCCGGTTTATGGAGGATAGGGGAAGCCTCGTTTGCCAGGAGAAGGTGAAAGCGTTCTTTGGGCATTCTTTGCCTAAGCTCCGTTCTGGCTCTTTTCATCGAAAATCTTGAGGGCCTCCGGTATCAGCTTGCGTACGAACGACCCGCGGTCTCCTTCGAAGGTCTTCTCATATTCCTCGTGGGAAGGATGCTCGAGTGAAATACCCGGGGTCTCATGCCTGATGAGTGCGAAGCGGGTGGAAAAATCCTGCACCAGGTCCAGGAGGGGAATATGGAAGGTGGGATGATCTTCCACCCAGCCCAGCCGCTTCATGGCTTCGAAGCGGAGCTGATCGAGGAGGAAGAGCGAGATGTCCATGACGAGCATTTTGGGTGGGCCGTCCATGAAGTAGAAACGCGGTCCCGCCCCGAGATTCAGCACTCCCATGGCGAATTCATAGAGGGGCATGGAAGCCTCTTCTCCGCCCTGGATCAGGATTCCGAGAGTGGAATCACTTAGGTCGGACGGACTGGTGTTCTCGTCAAACGGCTCGGAAAAGCGGCGAAGCCAACTGTTAAAGCCGCGTTTCGCCGTAAGGGAGCGTCGTTTTCCCTTAAGCTCCAATATTACTGCCACGTTTGTTCTCCTTGAGATGGGGCTGTTTTCATTTCAAAAACTTCCCGGGGGATACCCCCGCAACTGTTGACCTGACGTCGAGTGGGAAAATCGTTCCCCTTTCAGAAAACGTCAGCCGAGAAGCGATAGATTTCAACGCCGGCGTCTTTCCACGCGTTGAGGGGGAGGCCGGCCTTCCGGCAGGTCCACTCAAGGAACTGTGTCCGGTCCCACTCGTGCTCGGTGGCAACCTGGGGCAACAGGAGTCCCGAGTAGTGGCCCTTTCGGATAAGAAGGCCGTGCTTGCCGATTTCGATCTCCGAGGGGTCCGAAATTCGCTCGAGAGGAGTGAGTACTGAAATTTCCAGATCTATCTTCTCCACCTCCTCCGGCGTCAGGGCGCAGAACCGGGGATCGGCGAAGGCCGCCTGGATAGCCATGTTCTTGATCGTTTCAAGGAGCGGGGCTCTTCCCTCGATCATTCCGATGCAGCCTCGCAGCTCACCTTCCTTGTGAATGCACACGAAAGCCCCCCGATGTTCGTTGAGCTTAGGGGATTCCGTCTTGACTTCCCGCATGGGCTCTCCGAAGCAACGGCAGCGGATGGTCTGGTAGGCCAGCTCTTTGAGTGTTTGCTTCTCTTCGGCGGACAGTCCGAGATCGACTCCCACGCGGGTGCGCTCGTTGTGAGAGCTCTTTCCTGCTTCTCCCGGATTGTGGAGAAAGGCCGCTGCCATATAACCGACCACTCCCTGGGTGTCTCCCGTGACGTCGCCGGAATTGGCATAGTGCAATACCTTGCTTTTGTTGGCACCCAGTTTCTGAACGGCCAACATGACCGCCGTTATTGGACCGCCTCCGCAAGCCTCGCATTTTCCCTGGTAGAGATCTTGGGAAAGCCCTCGGGGATCGAATTCGGCCATGCGGTCCAAAACGATCTGATCCAGTCGCTTTGCATCCTTGTAGGGATGATAGTGGGAAAGATCGCTGCTTGCAATCAGGAGAACCTTCTTGTCGCGGCAGAGATCGGCGATGACTTCGGCCAATTGCGTGCAGAATTCAAAAGACTGGTCTCCCATCACGATGGGGGTGAGACGAAACTCCGGCAGTACGACCTGAAGGAAGGGAAGCTGAATCTCGAGGGAATGCTCCTGGGCGTCCGCCTCCGGAACATAGCCGATCAGATGGGGGTGCTGGAGCAGAGCCTCGATGAGCTCCCGGTCCGGCGGGACGATACCCAGAGGGGTCCGGTATCCTCCCAGTGGATAAACACTGGCGCCCTTAAAATGAGCCCGATGGCTCGGGGCCAGGATCAGCACGCGGTCAAAGTAGCGATCCCGGAGAAGCTTGTAGGCGTAAGCCGCCACACCCCCCGAATACCTGTAACCGGCATGAGGGACAACCACTCCGGCCAGCTCTCCCTCGAACGAGGGCGGTTTGGCCTGATCGAGGTACTTCTCGATTTCTCTTCTCAAGGCCTGAGGATTATCGGGATACCAGCTTCCGGCAATGACCGATTCACGTATCTTTTCCATCGCGATGTCTTCCCCTTGTCATTCTTCAAAATTGTCGTTGCCCGAAAATTATCGGATTTTTCCCTCTTTTCGTCCATATCCTTGCTGAGGAAAGGAGCACAACAGTTTGTCGATCCCGAATCGCGTTTTTGATATTCCCGGCGCTTTTGAATCCTCCAGTCATTTAAACATCGGCACTAAAGGGTGTCAATGTACATCTTCAACGATGAGCTTGTAAATTATGGCTTTCAGGAAAATGTATACCTGGCTGTTGTCTTTCTTCGACTCTCTACCCTTTGCGCTAGCAACAGGATAAGCTGTGTGTGTCAGCGGCGGGGTGAAAATGGGATAGTGACGGTGACTCGTAAATACCGGCTCGGGCTCAGGCCTCTCGATGTGACTGCCCACACACCGGGAGCCGAATAGATACTTCCTGGATGCTTAAGGATTCCCTATGAGAATTAACCTGAAAAACACAGCTATCGTTCTGCACAAACCTCATTACCCGGAAAATATCGGCGCGGCGGCGCGCGTGGTGAAAAACATGGGGATCGGCCGGCTGGTCGTGGTTGCTCCCGTCGCCTGCGACCTGACGCGCATTCTGAAAATGGCAACACACGAGGCCGAGAGCGTAGTGGCCGAAATGGAAGTTCATGAGAGCCTTCAGGATGCCCTGGCGCCTTTTCAGTATATTGTGGGCACGACCGCGCGAACGGGCTCCCATCGCCAGACGGTGAAAAACCCGGGCCGCCTGGCTCAAGACCTGATTCCCCTCAGTCAAAACAACCTGGTAGCCGTGCTCTTCGGCCCGGAAGACCGGGGTCTGGCCAACGCGGAATTGAAATACTGCGACAGTCTGGTGACCATCCCCACGGCGGATTTCTCATCCCTGAACCTTGCCCAGGCCGTCATGGTGCTTGCTTACGAGATGTTCATGGCCGGTATCGAGGAATCCAAAGCCTTCGCGCCTCGCCTTGCCCAAAGCCATGAAGTGGAGGCCATGTACGATCACCTCCGGGAAGTCCTGACGAGAATCAGCTTCATCAACCCCGAAAACCCTGAGTACTGGATGATGAGCGTACGGCGCTTTTTCAGCCGCATCGGCCTTCGAGCCAGGGAAGTCAAGCTAATTCGCGGGATTTGCAGGCAGATCGACTGGTACATTGAACAGAAGCTTCAGACTAATGCCAACTCAGGTTCGAAAGAAGACTAGGCAAAGCGCCAAAATAAAAAGCCGCTTTCTCGAAAGAAAGCGGCTTGCTGTCAAATGGGGTGAGTGACCGGACTTGAACCGGCGGCCTCCGGGGCCACAACCCGGTGCTCTAACCAATTGAGCCACACCCACCATATGGTTTTGCCTAACGGCATAATTACGATCTATACTACTCCCATCGCAAAATCTCAAGGAAAAAATGCAAGTCGTAGTTCGCTCTATACCGACTCAAAGCTCAGAACCAACCTTTTCCCAAGAGCCGCGGCGGCCCGCTCGAGCTGCTTCAGCGTGGGTGAATGTCTCGGATTCTCCAGGCGCTGAGCGGAAGGCCAGGAGGTTCCCAATGCCCTGGCCAGGTCCGCAAGGGACTTTCCATTCTTGGATAATCGAATTAGTAAGGCCGCTTGTACTTGCGCGGATGGAAAGATCCAAATACCGTCTTCATGTTCTTTCGGCTCCGGGATCTCGAGGCCCTCTTCCATGTGCCCTTCCAGTGTCAAATTCTCTCCGCGAGTATTGACCATTTGGACGCAGGAGTATCCCTTCGGGCGCATTTGAAAACTTGTGGATCAGTATCGAAATTGACGCGTCTGAATGCAGGTGGTATTTTCCAAAGTGGAGGTGCGACATGATCCTGACCCATGACGATATGTCGGCTATCAAGAAGGCGCTTGGCCCGGAACAGGCGGCACCGATCATCTACGCATTCGAGAATGCTGGAAAATGAGCAGAAGGTTGAAGTCAAGAAAGAGCTGCTCATGGAGCTGGCGACCAAGGCGGATATCGCGGAGCTGCGAGGTGCGACCAAAGAGGATATTGCAGAGCTGCGAGGTGCGACTCGTGCTGATATCGCGGAGCTGAGAGGTGCTACCAGAACTGATATTGCTGAACTGCACGGCGAAATCAAGCGCGTGGAAATAGATCTGAAAGGCGAGATCAAACGCGTGGAAACAGAACTGAAAGGCGAAATCAAGCGCTTGGAAACGCTTATCAAGATCCTAATAGGTCTGGTGGTGGTCGCCATATCCTTCTTCAGCCCTGTCGGCACCGAGCTTGTCAAGCTTCTGAAATAGGATCATACCATGTCTCTACTCTTTCGCCTGAATCCAGGCCAGAAAGCTTTTCACACATTCTGGGCAGAGCTGGGTGCCTTTCACATCGTGTAAAATTTGCAAGGGGGGTGCTGTACTGACTATTCGCTCAATTCCCGGTCCAGCCTTGTAAGGAGCGCCTTCAATTCCTTTGCTGTAACGTCTTGCTTTTGAGATTTGCCGTAGATTAGCAAGGGGATCACCTTGCGATTGTCCTTGTCGACGAGGTAGATCAGGCGGTAGCCGCCGCTCTTACCCTTATGAGTATCAGAGTTTTTGACCCTGAGCTTCATAATGTCACTAAAACCCTGAAGAGCTTTCCCCAGGCCGGGATTTACCGCTATCTGCCTGAGCGCCGGCTTCAGATCCTCGGTGACGCTCGGATATTTCTTCTTGAGATCTTTTACGATCCGTTTGAAGATCTCGGGCAAAAAGACATCATAGGGCATCTAATTCATCTTCCCACCTTGAGGAGCTCCGTGACCTGGCCTCTTCCTTTGCCTTTGCAATTAGCTTTTCCAGCACGCCGGAATCCCGAAGAATCGAGTCCTCATCTTCTTCCCTGAGATTGATCAAATTATCTACGAGCAGCTCGATCTCACGGTAGCTTTCCATATCGACAATCAAGGCCTTTGGTTTCCCCTGCTCCATGATCATCGGGAATTTGGCTGTCGAAAGCGGGTTGGTAATATCCCTTTTGCGTTTCTGTCTTTGCGCCATCTGCAATTCTCCTTAATGCCTCTTCCTTTTTCGGGGCAGGAAGACGATTTCGGCCTTTTCAGCTTCTCTACCTTTTGGATCCACAATGCTCATAATACCATTTGTGCGTTCCCACGCAGAACGGGTGAACGAGGGGGGACGAACTTGCGGTGCGATGATCTAAACTTATGCGTGCAATAGGATCATGCCATGATTCTACTCTTTCGCCTGAATCCATGCCAGAAAGACTTCCACACACTCGGGGCAGAGCTGAGTGCCTTTCACATCGCGTAAAATCTGCAGGGCTTTTTCACGGGGGAAACTGCTTCGATAGGGGCGGTCGCTGGTGAGGGCGTCGTAAGTGTCGGCGACGGCGATCATGCGGGCGAGCAGAGGGATTTGGCCGGATTTTATGCCTTGGGGATATCCCTTCCCGTCCATGCGCTCGTGGTGGCTGGCGATGGCCGGGATGAGCTCCGCCAGGCTGGGTATTGGGGCCAGGATCTCGGCGGCGATAGTGGGATGCCGCTTGATGATCCGGTACTCTTCCGTGCTGAGGGGGCCCGGCTTCAACAGGATATCGTCTCGAATGCCGATTTTGCCGAGGTCGTGCAGTTTTCCGGTAATGCGCACTTTATCTATTTCGGCGGCGTCGAAGCCCATCTGTTGAGCCATTCCCACCAGGATTCCGGCCACTGCGTCCGAATGGCCCCGCGTGTATTGGTCTCGAGCCTCGAGGGCCAGGACCAGGCTGGCGATGCTGGCAAGCATCAGGCCCCGCTCCGCCTCGAAGCGCTCCTTTTCCTTCAGCAGCATGTGAAAATGGTCGGCGAGGAGCTTTTCGGCGGTGATGACGAGCTGATCGATGTTGAAGGGCTTTACCAGGAAGGCGGAGGCTCCCTGTTGGAGCATGCGGCGCATGGTGGCTCTGTCGCCGGCGGAGCTCATGATGATAAACGGCACATCATGCATGGCTCTGTCCGAGCGCATGATCCTGCAAAAGGCAAAGCCGTCCATCACCGGCATGTGTAAATCGCTAAGGATCAGATCAGGCTTGATGTTTCTCGCGAGCTCCAGAGCCTGTTTGCCGTTTTCCGCCAGGATTACCTGAAAGCCCGCCTGCCTGAGAGCACCTCCTATCAACTTTCGTATGCTCCCCGAATCGTCCACCACCATAACGATACGGCCGTGCAGGATGTTCGTTCTGTTCAGTACCTCTTCGATCCGTTCGCGCAGCTCCTTCTGGGCGTTGGTCTTGGTGACGTAGGCCGCGGCTCCCACCCGGAAGCCCTGTTCGATGTGCTTTTCGTCTTCCTTGACGCTCAAAATGATTATGGGAATGGAATGAGTTGCCGGATTCATTTTGAGCTTTTCGCACAACTGAAAGCCGCTCATCCCCGGCATATCGATATCCGTGATGACAAGATCGAAGCTCTCGGACCGGGCAACCTGATATCCTTCCTCACCATCACCCGCCTGGGTTACAATTGCCCCCATCTCCTCGAGGTGCCGTGTCAGGGCCGTTCGAATCGTGGAGCTATCGTCGACGATGAGGATGTTCGGAGCCTGCATGATCATCTTCTCCGTGCTTCCCGATCCCGCTTACTTATCTGACAAACCGTTCCCAACGCGCTCCGCCCGGTGTATCGATAACTCGAATACCCCGGTCCAGCAACGACTGTCTCATACGGTCGGCTTCTTCCCAGTTGCTCGCCTTTCTCGCCTTCTCCCTCCTGCCGATGAGCTCTTCGGTTTCGGCCCCCAGAGGCTGAAGCTCGAGGTTGAGGATGCCCAGAATGCCGTTCAGCTTCTCGAGAACGTCCAGAACCTGCTTTCGCTGAGTCTCGCTGAACGAAGCCTGGTCCAGGATGGGATTGACCTGGCGGACGAATTTGAAAACGGTGGCCAGGGCATTGGGCATATTCAGATCATCGGCCAGGGCGTCGAAGAAATTCTGCTCCAGAGCGTAGAGCATCTCGGGAAGCAGCTTGTGCTCCTGCTGCGTGCTCGCCGTGTTTCGGACCCGGTTGACGAATTGCCTGAGTCTGCGAAAGGCGTGGACGGCGTTTTCGATGTTTTCCGTGGTGGCGTGAATCGGCTTGCGGTAGTGGGTGCTCAGGAGCCAGTAGCGAAGCTCGAGGGGCGAGTAGCCCCGCGAGATGAGATCGCGGATGGAGAGGTTCTCGTCCAACTGTTCCGGTTGTTTTCCTTCCTTGGCCGCCCAGATGCGCTCGCACAGCATCCACACGTTGGCAAAAGGCTTTCCCGTCAGGGCCTGGCCGATTTGCCGGGCGTTTTCCAGGTGCGGAAAAAGGAAATCCATGCTGCCGACCTGAATGTCGATGGGAGAGCCCAGGTCATGAATTGCGACGGCGACGGCGGCGATGTGCCACGTGGGGAGCACGTTGCCCCAGTCCGTTTTCATGCACATGCCGTGTTTGAGCTCGGCGAGGGTGGCCCTCTTGAGAAGGGTGAAATCCCGGGGATTGAGCTTTTCGTAGGCGTCCAGATCCACGGTTGTGCCCAGGCGGATTTTCTTCAGGTTGACCTTCGAAAGGGCGCCGTAGTCTTTGCTCTTGGAGAGGTTGAAGTACACGGAGCGAAGCTTCTCGTAGGCCATTTCCTTTTCGATGAGGGACCGGGTGAATTCGGCGATGGTGTCCAGGTGCTCCGTTATGCGAGGGTAGCGGTAGGCTCTCCGGATCTCCAACTTATCCAGGTCGCTCAAGAAGCAGTCCATCTGCTGCTGCGTGTAGGAGGCCAGGTCCATTTTGGCCGCCAAAGATCCATGGATGTTGCGGCTTTCGAGGTCAGGAACCAGTACGATCTGGTTGACCGAAAATCCCTTGGACTGGAGAAATCGAGTGAGCAGATCGGCGAGCAGAAAACGGCGCGATTCCTGGAGCGTGAGCGGGCAATCCAAAACGGGGCCTGTAACGAAAATTCGAGCTTTCCCCTCACGGACGGGCTTGAACTCCACCTTTTCTCTCCTGAGGAGATCGAAGAAGTAGAAATCGGGCTCGAGCATGGTGGTGAAGAGGTTGGTGCTGAGGTAGCGGTCCCCGCCGTCGGGCAAAATGGTGACCACAATGCCGTCCTCACGCTCGGAGGCGATTTGTGCCGCCGCCGCCATGGCCGCCCCGGAGCTCATTCCCGCGAATATGCCTTCCTCTCGTGCCAGGCGGCGGGCCATTTCGAAGGCCTCCTCGTCCTTTACATGCACTATGCGATCCAGGGAATGGCGGTCGAAGATGCCGGGAACGTAGGATTCTTTCATGTTCTTCAGTCCCTGGATCTTGTGGGAGGGATAGGGCTCCACGCCGATGACTTCGATGGCGGGGTTTCTTTCCTTCATGGCCCTGAGTATCCCCATGGCCGTTCCCGTGGTACCCAGGGTCACCACCACGGCGCTCACCTTCCCGTCTGTTTGCTCGTATATTTCAGGCCCGGTTCCATGGTGATGCGCCGCCGGATTGGCGGGATTGTTGAACTGGTCGGGCATGAAGTAGAGCTCCGGGTTCTCGCGCACCATATTGTAGACTTCTTCGATGGCACCGTCCGTGCCCATGGAGCCGGGAGTGAGGAGCAATTCCGCGCCGAAGGCCTTGAGGATCTTCTGCCGCTCGAGGCTGGCCGTTTCCGGCATGGTGAGAAGAAGGCGATATCCTTTCACGGCTGCCACAACCGCGAGGCCGATCCCCGTGTTCCCGCTTGTGGCTTCGATGATGATCTTGTCCGGCGTCAGCGCTCCTTCCCGCTCCGCCGCCTCGATCATGGAAAGAGCCGGCCGGTCCTTGATGGACCCTCCCGGATTCCTGGCTTCCCATTTGACGTAGAGGGTCACTCCTGGATTGGGATTGAGACGGTTGATACGGACGAGCGGCGTGTTGCCGATGCATTCTAAGACGTTGGAAAAGACGTTTTTCATCTCTCTTATGTTTTCCCGTTCAAGTTCAGGACAAGACCTGGATATTATACGCCCTTCGGTTCCTTTCGGCCACCACGGAGAAACTTTTCGGGACGGTCGCAGCTCCCACCCGGTGCACGACACAAAGGCACGCCACGGTCATGTCCCTTCGTGCCGCGTTGCCTTTCCGCCCCATCCCCTTCATGCCCTTCCTGCTTCTTTGAGTATCTGCGGTTCACCGTTGTATATAGGCAGTCCCGCCACTTTTTGTCAAAGTCTTTCGATCCTGCCAGGCACTTCCGACTTTCACCAAATCACCAAAACGCTAACCACCCGGCCCGAAATAGAGTACAATATAAAGATGCACACGGCCTACTTTGGTTTGACGGATCAATTTCCTAAAGGTATAAAGACTCACGCCTTGGGAGGGAGCTCGTTCCGTTTGAAGCGCCGGCTTAACATCCAAAAAGCAGGGGGAGGTGCAATCCATGAAAATCGGGGTAATGGGTACGGGGGGTGTCGGTGGTTATTTTGGCGGTCTCCTGGCACGCGCTGGTGGCGACATTCATTTCGTAGCCCGCGGGAAGCATCGTCAGGCAATCCTGGAGGAGGGATTGCAGGTGGTTTCCAATCAGGGGAGCTTTCGGGTCATGATACATGTGACCTCGGAGCCGGATGAAGTCGGGCCGGTGGATCTGTTACTTTTTACGGTCAAGTCCTACGATACAGAGGATGCCGCCCGTTTGATCTCGCCAATGGTGGAAGATGAAACAGTCATCTTGAGCCTCCAGAACGGGATTGACAATATTGATAAGCTCATCAAGTTCTACAGCGAAGATCGAATGATGGGAGGGACTTCCTTCATCGAGGCGTCCATTGCCTCTCCGGGAGTCATAGCTCACAGCGGCAAGCCCGGCCGCCTCGTGTTCGGGGAGCTCTCCGGCAAGCGGACGAAACGGGCGGAAAATATCCTCAAGATTTTTGAAGACGCCTCGATCAACGCCGAGCTGAGCAGCAATATCACGCAGGTATTGTGGTCCAAGCTCCTCTTCATTTGCGGGGTACATGGAGTCAGTACCCTTACTCGGGCTCCACTCGGCCTAGTGCTGGCCTGTCCTGAAACGCGCGAGCTGCTCATAGGCGTCATGCGCGAAGTCGAGACGCTGGCGCACAAGAAGGGTGTGGATTTACTCGCAACCGCAGTCGCCGATGCCGTTGCCCTGGCCGAATCCTACAACAAGGAATTCAAATGCTCCATGCTGCGCGATCTGGAATGGCGAAGGCCCATGGAGATCGAAGCCCTGAACGGCATGGTATCGAAGCTCGGAAAGCTTGCGGGTGTTGAGACTCCTTTGAACGAGGCGATCTACGCGTGCTTGAAGCTTGAAAACCTGAAGATCATGAATCCCTTGTGGATCAGGGAGCTAAGTGGCCTGCCCTAAGGGATGGGGGCATCGCCCGATGGATTTGTTGGATTCCTTGGGCATCGGTTAGTGGACCGGGCATCTCGATGTTGCGCCTCCGGTGCGCCAGGGACTTCGATGGCCCTTTATTTGGAAAGTTGAAAGGCGTGGTATGCCGGGTTGTTGTGAAGGAGCCCCTATTCCTTCGCTACATGACATGGCATAAGACTCCGTCCTGCACGATCATTTCAGAGGAGCCGATGGAATTCCGGTTTTGCCCTGCCTGCGGAGCACCCCTGCAGCTTCTTTCCTGCCACGACAAAAAACGGCTCTATTGCAAAGCCTGTGACAGAATCCATTATCGTAATCCGACGGTAGGGGCAGCCGTGATCATCGTTCGCGACGAGCAACTGCTTCTCGTGCGGCGCTTGGGCTCGTATGAAGGAATGTGGTGCATCCCGTGCGGACACGTCGAATGGGATGAAGATATCCGCGAGGCAGCGAGGAGGGAGCTGCAGGAGGAAACGGGGCTGGAAGCCGTCATAGGTCCCGTCTTTGCCGTTCACTCCAATTTCCATAATCCCAAACAACAAACAGTGGGTGTCTGGTTTTGGGGGGCTCCCGTGGGCGGAGAGCTCAAGGCCGGCTCCGACGCCGACGAAGTCCGCTTCTTCTTGATCCGCGAGCTTCCTGAAGCCATGGCTTTCCCGACGGATCGGCTGGTGTGCCGCAAGCTCAGACACTGTCTTGAAAAAGGAGATCTCTCCTTCTGGGTGGATTCTTGCGCTGCAGGGATATAGCTCCCGACCGAGCTCTTGAACCGAGGAAAGAATCAATCAATTTCTCCCAAGGCTTGCTTCCCGAGATCGTCTGAGGCAGTCTACGGAAAAACAAGGTGAAGGGCTGTGCAGGCGTTGATGTTTTTGACAGGGCCGATAAAAGTTGCTAAAAAGCCCTGCACTCTACATCTCGTGGAGCCAGGATCTCCCGCCTTCCCGGCATGGAAGGAGCAGTTCCGCTCCGCAGACAGTCTTCGAAAGGAAATATGATGGAAAGCAACCAGGAATCTTCCAAGACTCCGATCCTGAACCCCCTGCAACCGGTTCTGGAGCTGATCCAGGGTGGTGATCCCGATCTCATTTGTGCCAGATACGGCATCACGCGCGCGGAACTGGACAAGCAAGTGCAGGATTTTCAATCCTCCCGCCGCCAGATGGCCCTTACAGAGAATCTGGTTATTCAGAAGGTGGGGCGAAATGATCCCTGTCCCTGCAAGTCCGGAAAAAAGTATAAGAAATGCTGCCTTCCCAAGCATGAAGAGGCCAGGAAGAATATGCCTCCGGACCGCCTGAAGGAATTGGAAGAGCAGGCCAAAAGGAATGAGAAGATCGAAAAGGATGTGAGCAACGGCTTCGATCTCCTTTTTTCTCAGGATTATTCAAAAGCGCAGAAGTTTGCTCTCCATGCACTGGAGTCTAACCCCGAAGACGACCGCCTGTACGATATCGCTGTCAGCACGCACCTGGCCAGGGGGGAATACGCCGAGGCCTTTCTCACGTGCCGCCGCCGTTGGCAGGTAGCCAGGGAAGAAAAAGACTTCTTCCAGGAAAACGGGTACCATAAGAGGGAAGGACTGGATCGGAAAAAGCCGGTCCATTTCTATTCGCCTTCAACGTGGCTGGAGAAATTTTGGATCGCTCAGCGTGCCCGCACATACCAGGAAGCCCGGCCCGCACAGGTGGATACCCGATTGACCGGTCTTGTTGAAAAGCTCAAAATCGCCAACGACGTCAAGCGCTTTCCCGGCCGCCAGGACGAAGGCTATGCCGCGCGCCGGCAGACTTTGGCGCCCGTTCTGGAAGAGATCGAGAAGGAAGGGGTGGAAGCCATCCATTATTTGCTTCCTCTCACCTTCACCTTTTCCTGGGCAAGCCTCTTTGTTCCGGATCTCTTGCTTGCCTACGGTACCGAGGAGAGCATACAGCTCCTGGCGGAGCTCTCCATGTTTCGTTTTCCCTATTTCTCTCAAAAATGTCTCGCCAACCTCGAATCCTTCGGGGAACGAGCCGTACCCGAGATCCAGCAGGTTATCGAGGAGAATCCCGCCTTTGATGAGCTGAAAGTTGGACTCATCGCCGTCCTTGGAAACATCCAGACCCAGGAGAGCTTCGATATCCTGGCCAAGCTCACCGAGCACGAGAACCCGTATGTAGTCAACTGGGTGGCACAGGCTCTCGGACGGCAGCACAATCCGGAAGCTCTTCCCTATCTTCAAAAAGCCAAAGACCGACTGGGTGCCATGAGCAAGATCGCCGGGGCTATTCGGGAATTGGCAATGGATCAGGGGCTCGTGGGGCGGCCTTCGAATACGACAACGTCCGGCTAGCACAGCTCGATCGGATTCACCATAGACAGCTCTTAAAATACGTACTCTATTTTTCATCATTTTTCGCGGCTGGCAGGCCAAAGTGTTCTTGCAGTCGTTCTTTGTGAATAGGAGGATGAAACGATGGCCATTTCTTTTGCCCGAACCATAGAAAGTCCTTGCCGCTCGTGTGAGAACATACACTTGAGCAAGGAAGAATGCAGCAGGGATTGCGACCGGTTACAGGCTTTTCAGGATGCTATTCTACAGCACGATGAGCGGAACATTGAAGATTTTGGCTTGAAATACAGTCTTCAGAAGGGATAGAGGAGTAAGGCGAGAGAGGCGAAGGGTGAAGGGGGAAACAAAAAGGCGGCTCAAGGCCGCCTTTTTGTTTTTTTGGGGCATGGCTCGGAAACCTCTTGTTTCGAGTGACAGTTGCCAACTGCCACCCTGATCTGAGCCATGCCGTTTCTTTCAGGTTCTAACGTTTTCCGTCTTGATCAAAGCGGAAGATTTTTCACCAGTTGACGCACGGCGTCAACGGATTTGTCAAAGGCAATCTTTTCCTCGGGAAGCAGTTTGATTTCAATTACTTCCTCCACACCGTCCTTACCGAGCTTCACCGGAACCCCCACGAAATATCCGCCTACTCCGTATTGCTTGTCGCAGTATGCCGCGCAGGGAAGGATGCGCTTCTTGTCTTTCAGAATAGACTCGGCCATCTGAACGGCGGAGGCTGACGGCGCGAAAAAAGCGCTGCCGGTTTTCAGCAGATTGACGATTTCGGCTCCGCCATTGCGGGTGCGAGTAACCAGAGCTTCGATCTTCTCCGCGGAGAGCAGCTCGGGCAAAGGAATGCCGGCTACGGTGCTGAAGCGGGGCAGGGGCACCATGGTATCTCCGTGTCCTCCCAGAACGAAGGCGTTCACGTCTTCCACGGACACATTGAGCTCCATGGCGATGAACGTGCGGAACCGTGCGGCGTCGAGAACTCCGGCCATACCCATTACTCGATTGGCCGGGAAGCCGCTTACCTTGTGCGTCACGTACACCATGGCATCCAAGGGGTTGGAGACCACGATGAGGTAAGCATTCGGGGAATATTTCGCGATTTGCTCCGTCACGGATTTCACGATGGAGGTGTTTTTCGCCAGCAGATCGTCGCGGCTCATGCCCGGCTTGCGCGGTAGACCTGCGGTGATGATGACGATGTCCGAATCGGCCGTATCCGCGTAATCATTGGTTCCGATGACATTGGCGTCGAAGCCCTCGACCGGGGAGGCCTGGAGAAGATCGAGTGCCTTGCCCTGAGGAAGTCCATCCACGATATCAATAATACAAACATCGCCCAATTCCTTTGCAGCCGCCCAATGAGCCGCTGTGGCGCCCACGAAGCCCGCGCCTACGACAGTGATCTTCTTACGCTTCATACTCATGGCTTCCACTCCTTATTTTATGAAAAAAACAGTTTCTGATTTCCGTTTGTGGCTTCCAGAATTTTCAATCAACCGATTACGGCCAGAACGTCACCTTTTTGAACACTATCGCCGTCCTTGAAATTTATCTTTTTCACGGTTCCCGTGATGGGGCTCGTGATGGAATTTTCCATCTTCATGGCCTCCAGAATCAGTACCACGTCACCCTCATTGACTGCGGCGCCTTCGCTGACTTCGTAGCGAATGATCATGCCGGGCATGGGGGCTTCCAGAGTTGTGCCTGCCGTTACAGCGGCGGGCCGGGGAGCCGGAGCGGCCTGGGGCTGTGGAGCTTGCGCGGCCGGCTTAGGGGGAGGGGGGGGAACGTGTACGCCGGCCGCTGCCGCGGGTTGGGCTACGGGGGTTATGGAAGTGATGACCGGAGCGCCGCCGATCTGCTCCACGCCCACTTCGAAGAAGTCCCCGTTCACAAAGACGTTGAAGGAGCGCAGCCCCGGACCCTTGGGTGGGATCTCCTTCTGCACCTTCTCCACCAAAAGGCCGGCCCGGGCCTTCTTACAAAGCTCTTCCTCGGTTTTCACCTCGTCCATGCTCTTGGGCTTGACTTCCTTGGGCGTTTCTTCGAGGCCGTATTTCCAGCGCAGGAAGCGTTTGCCGGTGGTGGGGTAGATGGCGTAGGTGAGAGTATCGTCGATGTCCCTGGCCAGTCCTTCTACTTCCTTTTTGGCCTTGTCCAGCTCGGGCTCGAGGACGTCGGCGGGGCGAACGGTGATAGGGGTTTCGCCGCGGGGGTAGCCTTTTAGCGCTTTCTTCAGGACTTCGGGATCGACGGGAATGGCGGTCTTTCCGTAGAGGCCGTAGCACAGGTCCTTGACGGCGGCGGTGGTCATCTTGTAGCGCTCTTCAGGGGTGTCGAAGAGTACGTTGTTGACGGTCTGGATGCCCACGATCTGGCTCGTCGGGGTCACGAGGGGTACCTGGCCCAGCTCGCGGCGAACGATGGGGAGCTGCCGGAAGACTTCGTCCAGCTTATCCAGGGCGTCCATCTCGCGGAGCTGGTTGACCAGGTTGGAGAGCATGCCGCCCGGAGTCTGATGGAGGAGAACATTTATGTCGATGATGGACATACGGTCATCCAGGAGCTGGCGGTACAGGGGCGAGATTTTTTCCATGTACTGGCTGCATTTGGCGAGCAGCTTGAGATCCATGCCCGTATCGCGGTTGGTGCCGCGCAGCGTTACCACCAGAGGCTCCACGGCCGGATGGGACGTGCGGTATGCCCAGGGGGAAAGGCAGGTGTCCACGATGTCCACGCCGGCTTCGATGGCTTTGAGGAGCGACATGTCGGCCATGCCGGAAGTAAAATGACTGTGAAGGTGGATGGGAGCCTTGACGGTTGCCTTGAGGGCTTTGATCAGGACGTAGGCATCGTAGGGCGCGATGAGGCCCGCCATATCCTTGATGCAAATGGTATCGGCGCCCATGTCCTCCAGTTCCTTGGCCTTCCGGAGGTAGTAGTCCAGGTTGTACACTGGGCCGCCCATGCGCGATTCCGTCAGAGAGTAGCAGATGGAGCCCTGAAAGTGCTTGTTGTTCTTCTTGATGATCTTGACGACGGTCTCGAAGTTGCGGAAGTCGTTCAAGGCATCGAAGACACGGAAAATATCCATCCCATTGACGCAGGCCCGCTCCACAAAGGCCTCGGCGACGTCGTCGGCGTAGTTGCGGTAGCCGACCAGGTTCTGGCCGCGCAGCAGCATGGAAAAGGGGGTGTTCTTGATGTATTTCTTCATCGTGCGGATACGTTCCCACGGATCTTCACCCAGAAACCGGTGCATGGTGTCGAATGTGGCTCCACCCCAAACTTCCATGGAAAAGAAGCCTACCTTGTCCATGTCTTCCGCGATGGGCAGAAAGTCTTCCGTTCTTCCGCGCGTGGCAAAAAGGGACTGATGACCGTCACGAAAGGTCAAGTCCTGTATTTTTACCGGATTGGTTACCGCAACCGGTTTATCGTCGATGAGCCCGGCAACCAACACGCCATATTGTTCCTTCTCCATCCTAAGTCTCCTTTTTTCCATTCGAGGATTTCACCTGACACCTTCAGCACGGGTAGCTCATCCGCTGGTACGTTGAAATAAATAATCCACCGCGGAGACGCGGAGACGCAGAGAAAAGCACCGGGGAATCGTCATGAATGAACAAGAGCCCTTTCTTTTTATCCTCTGCATCTCTGCGTCTCCGCGGTTCAATTCATATCCTTCAGCGAACGAGACGCATTTGCCACATGCGCCTCATTTCCATGGACGCCTGCCGTCCGGCCATTGCCCAAGGGCTGTAAGCCGGGCGCGGTCCCTCGGGCATTCCTTGCCGCGCGGCGGGCATCGCCGCCATTGCCGCTTCCTGTTCGGCTTGCATATAAAACTGCAGCGCCGCCGAAATGGCGGCAACTACGTTCTCTTTCACTTCCATTGTTCGTCTCCTCGGCGTGTAACGGGCCGGGAAGCAAGGGCACCCGATATTCCCTAGATCCCGGCCGCATACTACCCCACGGATCTAAGCCGCCCGGCGGGTTCGCTTCTTCAAGTTGCTGATGCGGCGCCGTAAGGCGTCCACCAGTTTGGTGTTTCCGGCTTCTTTGGCCTGAAGGTGCTTTTCCCTGATCGCGAGGATCTTCAGTTTCAGGGCGCGTACGTCGACGGCTTTCTTCTTCGTCACTTCGTCCTTGATGCCCTTGACTTCCTTGATGGCGGCGATCAATTCGTTCTTGTTCATGGCATGTACGCCGACGATGCCCTCGAGGGTCATCGCCAGTTCCCTGAGCTCCTTGGCGGTCATCTTATCCAGAGGCTTTTCTTTCTTTTCTTTTTCCTTCTGCTTACCCATTTTTCAGCTCCTTTTTTTGGCTTTGTTCGAACATCTCGGCCATGGTGATGAAAGGTTTAAATAAATCAATAGGAACGGGGAAAATAGTGGTGGAATTGTTCTCGGCGGCAATTTCCCTGAGGGTTTGCATATACCGCAACTGTATGGCAACGGGATACTGCTGGATGATTGCCGCCGCATCGGCCAGTTTTGCAGCCGCCTGGAACTCACCTTCGGCGCCGATAACTTTAGCGCGCCTTTCTCGCTCAGCCTCGGCCTGCTTCGCCATTGCCCGCTGCATTTCCTGAGGCAGGTCGATATGCTTGAGCTCCACGACCGTGACTTTCACTCCCCACGGTTCGGTATGTTTGTCCAGGATTTCCTGGATGTGAGCATTGATTTTATCTCGCTCGGCGAGAAGATCGTCCAGCTCTCCCTGACCGCAGACACTACGCAACGTCGTCTGGGCGAGCTGGCTGGTGGCGAAATGATAGTCTTCAACCGAAATAACCGACTTGACCGGATCGATTACGCGAAAGTAAATGACCGCGCTGACCTTGATGGACACATTGTCACGGGTGATCACGTCCTGAGGCGGCACGTCGATTGCGAGCAGGCGCATGCTCACCTTCTGCATCCGGTCGATCACGGGGAACAGAAGGATCAGTCCCGGCCCTTTGGCTCTGATGACTCGGCCAAGACGAAAGATCACGCCCCGCTCGTATTCGTTGAGTATCCGAATGGCGCTGATCAAAAAAAGCGCAACCATTATGCCGACGGCTACTGCACCATAGAATCCCATTTTTCCCCTCCTTGTTCTCCTCGATATTTGAGGATACAAAAAAATGATTGAACCTATCTAACATCGATCCTTTCGACTTTCAACTTTAAATTGTCTACCGAGATCACTTTGACCTTTGCACCGGCCGGGATGGGCTCCTCGGCCTCGGCGTTCCACAGCTCTCCATAGATGAATACCTTCCCTTCCGGATCGAGGTCTTCCTTGACGACACCGATGAGTCCGATCATAACCTCGGTCCCCGTTTGAGGTTTTTGCTGCTGAGCTCGAAAAGCCAGTGTGGCGACGGACACAAAAAAGGTGGAAATGGTCACTACGGTGGGAATGAGGACGGACAGGGCAAGCTGGGTTCCGTGGCCCGGAGTCCGGAAGAGCATAAGCGATCCCAAGATGAGGGACAGGACTCCGGCAAAGCTGAGTAAACCGTGGGAAGTCACCTTGATTTCCACGAAGAAGAAAACGATGGCCAGAAAGATAAAGAGGATGCCCGCGTAGTTCACGGGAAGAGTCTGCATGGAATACAGGGCGAGGATGAGGCAGATGCCTCCCACGACGCCGGGAAGGATGACTCCCGGTTGAGAGATTTCGAAGTAGAGTCCGGCGAGCCCGAGCATCAGCAAAATATAGGCGATATTGGGATTGCTGATGGTCCTGAGAACCTTCTGCTGCAGGCCGGGATTCAGAGTGCGCTCCTCGATATTCTTGGTGTGGAGCGTCCTGGCGACGCCTTTTCGCTCGATCTGCCAGCCGTCGAGCTTTTGTATAAGCGTCGGAAGGTCGGCCGCTACCAGATCGATGACGTTCTTTTCGTAGGCTTCTTCGGCCGTGATGGAAACGCTTTTGCGGATGGAATCCTCGAGCCATTCCGCGTTGCGTCCGCGCTGGCCTGCTATGCTTCGGGCGAAGGCCAGCATGTCGTTCACGACTTTTTCATTCATGGTGGAAGGAACGTTCTCCCCGGAAGATGACACGGGATGGGCCGCTCCGATGTTGGTTCCCGGCGCCATGGCGGCAATGTCGGCGGCTGCCGTCACGAAGACCCCCGCGGAAGCCGCCTGTGCTCCGCTGGGATAGACGTACACCACCACCGGGACTTCAGCGTTCAGGACGGCCTGAGCGATCCCTCGCATCGAGGTCATGAGGCCTCCCGGAGTATCCAGCAAAATGACGAGGCACTCGGCCTTGTCTTCCTGAGAACGCTCGATGGCGTACCGGATGAAATCCTCGACGCCGGGATTGATGGAGTCCTGGATCTGAACAATATTGATATGGCGAGGCTCGGAATCAGTGGCGGCAAGACAGGACGCACCAACCAGGAGCGAGATGAGAATAAGCAGAGCCTTGTTTTGCATCTTCAAACCTCCCACAAGAAAATCCTTTATGCCGGCAGCCTTCATTTTCCTTTTCTCCCTTCGGCACGCAGCAGGTCGTGGATCAGGAGCAAATCCCGCCATACGGCGGCCTTCTGGGTCGGAGCTCTCAGAAGATAAGCCGGATGGTACGTGCAGACCATGGGGATGCCCCGCCAGGTGTGGATTTTGGCGCGCAGTTGAGAAATGGGCTTGCTCGTTCCCAGGAGCGTCTGTGCGGCGCAGGCTCCGAGAGCGCAAATTGCCCAGGGATGAATGGCGCTCAGTTGTTGGAGCAGGAAAGGAGAGCACACCTCGATTTCGTCGAGATTTGGGGTTCGGTTTTCCGGGGGGCGGCACTTGACCACGTTGCAGATGTAGACCTCTTCCCTTAGAAACCCCATGGCTATGATCATCTTGTCCAAAAGCTTGCCGGCTCTCCCCACAAAGGGCCGCCCCTGCTGGTCTTCATCGAAGCCCGGCCCCTCTCCGACAAAAACGAGCGGCGCTCGAGGCGAGCCATCGCCGAAGACCAGGTGCTTTCGCCCGCTGTGGAGGCGGCAACGTTTGCAATCCCCCAATTCCTCACGAATGTCGAGGAGAAGTCGTTCCGCGCCGGGAGCGGCGGGCAGAGGCTCCGGTGTGAGATCGATCTCGGGCGAAGGCTTCGCCTCTACTTCCACTTCGACCTGGACTTTCACCTCCGGTTCCGGAGCAGGCTCGAACAGAGCCGAAGGAGGTGGAGGTGGAGATGAAGATGGTGCCATAACCGAAATCTCCGGTTTTAGAGGTGCCGCGGCTGCCGGTTGCCTGCTCGATGGTCCAACGGGCCAGTCCCTGATTCCGCTCATGTCGAGGCTGGTCATTATCCATCTCAAACGGTTCAGGGCAGCAGCCAGCTCTTGTTTTGTCTCTCCGGCATTTTCCATGGGAAAATACTAATGCCTCCGCTTCCGTCAGGTGACAGCCTCTGTTTTTGTATCCGACAACAACTGCTCGATTCGGTCCAAGATCCGTTCCGCAACTTCCTTTTTGGTGAGGCGGGGAAGCTCCGTAATAGCTCCTCCCCGCTCTATGATCCTTACCTGATTGGTGTCTGTGCCGAAGCCCGAGCCTTCCTGTGCCAGGTTGTTTGCCACGATGAAATCCAGGTTCTTGCGGATCAGTTTTTCCGTGGCGTTTTCGACCAGGTTTTCCGTTTCGGCGGCGAAACCGACCAGAATCCGGCGGCGGCCGGAAGCTGGGGGAGTTTTCCCGAGGTACGCCAGAATATCGGGGTTCTTCACCAGGGTGACGGTCAGCTCACCGCTTACCTTCTTGAGCTTCTGGGACGCGGTCTGTACCGGCCGGTAGTCGCTCACCGCGGCGCACATGATGATAGCATCCATTTCCTCTGCCAGCTCCGTCACGGCGTCTTTCATTTCGATAGCCGTGGTCACCGGGTGGAAATGAACCCCTTGGGGCCTGGAAAGGGAGCTCGGCCCCGAAACCAGATGCACCTCGCCGGATCGCCGCGCGGCCACTCCAGCCAGGGCATAGCCCATCTTGCCGCTGGAAGGATTGGTGATGAAGCGCACGGGATCGAAGTGCTCCCAGGTGGGGCCGGCGCTGATCAGAATGCGCTTTCCTTCGAGGCTTGGCCGGGTCAGCAGACGATTGGCCGTTTCCACGATGTCCGTGGGGTCCGCGAGACGCCCGGCTCCTTCTTCCTTGCACGCCAGCTCTCCCACGCAGGGATCGAGGACGTGATAGCCCAGCCCGCGCAAGGTGTCGAGATTTCGCCGGGTGAGGGGATGTTCGTACATCTTGACGTTCATGGCGGGGCAGATGAGAATGGGAGCCGTTGTAGCGAGCAGCACGGTGGTGAGGTAGTCGTCGGCGATACCCGCGGCCATTTTGGCAATGAGATCGGCCGTGGCGGGAGCGAGGACCACGAGATGCGCCGCCCGTGCCACCTGGATGTGGCCGATCTGGGATTCGAAAGCCATATCGAAGAGGTCCGTGCAGACCGGCTGTCCTGAGAGAGCCTGAAGTGTCAGAGGAGTGATGAAGCGCTGAGCATTGGCCGTCATGACCACCTGGACCGATGCACTCGCCTTGATAAAAAGGCGAACGATCTCAGCGGCCTTGTATGCCGCAATGCCTCCGCTCACTCCCAAAAGAATCGACTTTCCCTTCAACATGCAGTCCGCCTCTCAGCCCCCGACCGGCGCCACGTAGATCTCCACATAGGTATTGTACAAATCTTCATTGACGTTGATGATACAAGCTTTGTCATGTTTCTCGTAGAACAGCACCGACCTTCTGTAGCGAAAGGCTCCCTTGGGCTTCCAGCCCTGGCGGGGCATGGCTGCCTGAAAGAAATTGATGAGTGAGTTTACATCCACTCTTCCTTTGAGGGTAAGCAGACCCGCCTTGAGCGTTCCCGACTGGAAGACGTAGGAATCCTTGGACACCAGGGTCAGCTCGGCCGGAATGGGGATATCCGGGAAGTCAAAATACTGGGGCTGCGGAGGGAGGCCGTTTGCGCTCCCCTGCGACGTCTGCTGAGAAGGACCCTGGGAGGGCGGAGGTGTGTAGGGCGGCGACTGAGAGTACTGCTGCTGCTGTGGTTGCTGCTGTTGCTGTTGCTGGAGAAGGGGGTTCGGCGGGGGAGCGTTCATCCGATCCCACATCGCGCAGCCGGCGAGAAGGAAAGCATAAGCCACCACCGCGACCATCCCCATCCATCGATACAACTTCATCGTTCTCATTCCCTTTCCCCTCCTTGGTCGGTTTAGAAATGACCCTGTAAGGTGCTTCTAGCGACGCATTGCCTTTATCGAAAAAAGGGATTCGTCTTCTTTTCCTGTTCAACCGTTGTCTCGGGACCATGCCCCGGATAGACCAGCGTCTCTCCGGGCAGAGGGAAAATCTTCTCTCGAACGGATCGTATGAGCTGGTCATAGGAGCCTCCCGGAAAGTCCGTTCTGCCGATGGAGCCCGCGAAGAGGGTGTCCCCTACGAACAGGACGCCCGCTTCGGCGAAGTAGAAAGAAACATGGCCCGGAGAATGGCCTGGAGTCTCGAGAACCTTTAAGTGGATGAGACCGAATTCCAGCACATCCCCTTCATGAAGGCTTCGGTCTATGTCGGTCTTCATTGCTTGCGCTCCCGGCCTCGGAATCGCTCCCAGGCCAACCGTCCGGTCATGAATAAGAGGCTGGTCCTTATCATGCAGATAGATCTCGCCGCCGAGAATCTTTTTTAACGCCCAGGCATCCATGATGTGATCGAAATGAGCGTGGGTGTTCAGAATCGCCGCGAGCTGGAGGTTATGCTCCTCGATGCGCCGGGCGATATGGCCGCTGTCGCCCCCCGGATCGATCACGACAGCCTGCCGGCTCTCGGGGTCACCCACCAGGTAACAATTCGTTTGCAGCATGCCGACCATGAAATGTTCAAAAATCATGCAATGTCGTCCTTTTCTACATTATGAATTTAAGACTCCGCAGGCGAGCTTTGAAGAGCGACCTCACGCGCGGATGCGAAGGCGCGAAAAGCTGCGAGAGCGGCGTACGAGAATGGGGTGTTGCTCTATCTTGTGCTCTCTCTTTCCTTATTTGCGTCTTCGCACCTTCGCGTGAGAAAAAAGCAGACTCCGTAAGATAAGCTCATTTATCGAAAATGAGCAATTCCTCCACGGGGCGGCGATGGGAAGTCTGGTTGTGGTGAGCGGGCTGGCCAACGGCTACGATGGCCATCAGTTCCAGGCGTTCAGGTAGATCGAGGATTTTCAAGACCTGATCTTTGTTCTTGAGGATCTCCCCGATCCATACGGCTCCAAGCCCTTGCGCGTGCAGTGCAAGGAGCAGGTTCTGAGTGCATGCACCGATGGCCTGGCAGTCCTTGACGTAGTCGTAGGAGCTCTCCTTGTCCAGAAACACCGGAACCAGAAGGGCTGCGGAGCGAAGAGTGTTCGTGTAGCGCGTCAAGGCCCCAAGCTTGTCTTTCAGGTCCTGATCCCAAACCAGGGCAAACCGCCAGGGCTGGTTGTTGAGCCCCGAGGGAGCCCAGGAAGCCGCGCGCAGGGCTTCCATGACGGCTTTTCGATCCACGGGTGCTTCCATAAAGTGGCGAATACTACGTCGTTCATAAAGTGCTGTAAGGATTTCAGATTCAGGCTTTTGAGCAGACATGGATACTCCTCTTGATTTTTTTAATCGTAACAATGCCGGGAGCCCGACGAATCGTTTCCCTGTTTCCTGAAGTGAAGCCCTCATACCGGAGAGTATTGACGGCCTTCACCACGCCGCCGCCGGACCCGGTCCGTAAATATCCGGCATGGCGCAACCTTTGTTTATACCAGAATCTTTTTCTCCTTACACATAAAATTCAGCTTGTGAAATGTGATTTAATCTTTAATATCTATGCAGCTTGGCTGAAAACATTCTTAGGAGGAGCGACAGTGCAGTTTAAAGTTCTTCGGAGTGAACCTCATCGAGCCTTAGTAGAACTGGAGGGGCCTCTGAATCTGGGGACGGTTCCTCAAGTGCGGAAGAAATTGCTGAAGGTGTGCAAAGAAAAGAGCACCAGAAGAGTGGATATCGATTGCTCCCGGATAACCTCCATGGACACTGCGGGGATCGCCATGCTGGTGGAGCTTCTGCGCGCTCTTGCCCACAATGGCGGTGAGCTCCGCCTGCTGCACCTCAGCGCGGCTATCGAATGCGTGATTCATCTGGCGCGCCTGGAGCACCTTTTCGGCATAAAACTACCTTCGAGCAGCGGGGCATAGCACAGCGTATGGCGCACTCCGACATGATCACGGTGAATGGTTTGAACAGCTTCTACGCAAGCCGGCAGGTCCTATTCGACCTCCATTGTGTTTTTCCCCGCAATCGGGTGACGGTTATCATGGGAGTGAGCGGGTGCGGGAAGACGACCCTCCTGCGCCACCTCATCGGGCTCAGGCGCACCCAGCCCGGCCAGATCTTCATCGAGGAGGAAGACCTGGGGGCGCTCAAGGAAGAGAAATTGCTCGCCTACCGGCGACGCATCGGTGTCTTGTTTCAGAGCGGGGCGCTCTTCAATTCCATGACCGTTGCGGAAAATCTGGCCGTGCCCCTGAAGGTCCACAGCCGCCTGGCCGAGGAAACGATTCGCATCATGGCGCTCATTAAGCTCCATCTGGTGGGCCTTTCCGATTTCGCCGACTACATGCCGTCGCAGCTTAGCGGAGGCATGCGCAAAAGGGCGGGCCTCGCCCGGGCTCTCGCCATGGACCCGGAAATCCTTTTCGTCGATGAGCCCTCCTCGGGGCTGGACCCCATCACCGCCGCCGGCTTGGACCGGCTCATCATGGAGCTGCGGGAAGCCTTGGGGATGACCATCATTGTCGTGACCCACGAGCTTGAAAGCGCCTTCAATATCGCCGACCAGCTCATCATGATGGACAACGGCCGCGTTCTCGCCGCCGGAGCCCCGGAGGAGATCCGAGCCAATCCCAAGGAGCGTCTTGCCCAGTTCCTGAGAAGGGAAGCCGACCAGCGGCAGGTGGACACGCAGGCTTATGTCAATTGCATCCTGGGGAAAGGAAGATAGGGGATACCGTCTTCCAAGGGCATCTCGTTGCAAGGTGTCGCTATGACTCACAACCTGAAACTGAAGATCCGATCCTGATGAGTTACCTGACTTTCAGAACTGAGAATTTGACAGTCGTTCACCGGCTGAGAAGGAGAAGTGGATGATCCACTTGATCCGGTCTTTGGGTGCTTGGACACTGGATCAGCTTGGAGGCCTCGGGCGCCTGGGGATTTACTTCGTCTACATGCTGAGGGGAATTCCGAGGCCTCCGGGGAAGTTTTGGTTCGTCGTGAAGCAGATTCAGTTCATCGGCACCAAGTCTCTTTTCGTTATAGGATTTACGGCGGGTTTTACGGGGATGGTGCTCGGATTGCAAGGGTACTACACCCTGTCCAAATTCGGCTCGGAGAGCATGCTCGGGTCCGCCGTGGCGCTGAGCCTCATCCGGGAATTGGGGCCGGCACTTACGGCGCTCATGGTGACGGGGCGAGCCGGTTCGGCCATGTGCGCGGAAATGGGCATTATGCGCATCGATGAGCAAATCGACGCGCTGGAGTGCATGGCTATCGACCCTTACTCGTATCTCATAGTGCCTAAATTCCTGGCGTGCCTCATCGCGCTGCCCCTGCTCACCGCATTTTTCGACGTCGTGGGCATGATGGGAGGATACGTCATCGGAGTCGAGCTTCTGAACGTCAATCCCGGGTCCTACATGGAAGGAATCAGGCACAGCGTGGTATGGGCCGACGTCCACATGGGAATCGTCAAGTCCCTCTGCTTCGCTGTTCTCATTATCTGGATCTCCACGTACAAGGGGTTTTACGCCGGCGTGGATGAAGGCAACTACGGACCGGAGCAGGTGAGCCGCGCTACGACGAATGCCGTCGTGGCTTCCTCCGTTTGCGTCCTGGTGTGTGATTACGTCATAACGTCCGTTCTGTTATGAACGACGGGGTCTATTATCAATAATCGGGAGATTTGGCCATGGAAAGAAAAGGGCTCGAGCTGAGTGTAGGTCTGTTTCTGTTGATCGGTCTGATGTGTCTGGCGTACTTGTCTTTGAAGCTCGGCAAACTGCAATTCATCGGCAGTTCCGATTATACCCTCTATGCGCTCTTTGCCAATGTGGGGGGGCTGCACGAAAAGGCAAACGTTACCATGGCGGGGGTGGACATCGGCTACGTAGAGCGGATTCGATTGAAGAATGGACAGGCACAGGCGGTCCTGCGACTGCGCAAGGACGTGAAGCTCGAGGACGATGCCATTGCAAGTATCAAAACCATGGGAATCATAGGCGATAAATACGTGGCCATCAGCCCGGGAGCCTCCGATAATTATCTCAAGCCGGGCGACAGCATCAAGGACACCCAGCCGCCGTTGGATATTGAAAGCCTGCTGGGCAAGTTCGTTTTCGGAAGCATGGAAAAGGCTACGGGAAAATAAGCAGCCAATAAAGGACATAAAGGACACAAGGGACAGAAAGGACATAAAAGACACAAAAAGAGGGCGTATTTCTATCCCATGACGCGGTAGAAGAGAGCGGAAGCTATCGCCCAGCCCAGGATGGCCAGTGTCGCCGTGACGCAAATGCCTGCAAAGCCTTTATCCACAAGACTTTCAGGCTTTCGCTCGTTGTACCCCAACAGCATGCCGAACAGTCCTCCCGCAAGCATCCCTCCCCCGTGGGCCCAGTTGTTGATGCCCGGCACCAGAAAACCGAAGATGAACAGACTTACCGCCCAGCTTCCCACCTGGCTGTAGATGACCTGTCCGTAAGCCCCGCCACGGCTTTTGCCGTAGTAGAGCGCCGCCCCGATGAGTCCGCACACCGCAGCCGACGCTCCGATGGTGAATCGAACCCCGGCAACGTAGGAGGCTACATAGCCAAGCACCCCGCCCGCCGTGTAGAGGACAACCATCCGGTAAGGGCCGTACTCCCGGATAATGAGCGGCCCGATCTGCCGGAGAGCCATCATGTTGAAGAGGATGTGCAGAATGCCGCCATGGAGATAGGTCGCGGAGATGAGGGACCACCAGCGGTCGAAGCGTCCGATGGGAATGGTTCCGGTCGCTCCCAGAAGAAGGAGGCTCGAATTGTCGGGGGAGAGAAAAGTAAAGGGATTGAGCGAAAGCCCGGTAAGGCTCGGATTGAGGAGTAGGGACAGCACGAACATGATCACGTTTACGACTATGATCCCGTTGATCAGTTGATCCGGGCTGTTGATCCCCCGTGTCCAGGGATTGTTCTTCCATCGGGAGCCGGGATGAGCAGTCCCGCAGTAGGGGCATCGAGGCTCGTCGGAGCTGATGAGCTTTCGGCAGTTGGGGCAGAGGATCGAGCTTCTTCCAGTATTTTCCATAGCGAAACCTGTGGCGGTAGAATTATTTGATTGAAATCGCCTTATGTCACTTTCGGGCCATGAGTCACCAGGGATTCAGGCATGTAGAACACGTACTGCCGGGCGAGAACGTCGAATTGGGCGTCTGTTTCCTTCTGGATGGTATCGAAGAGGTCTTTCAGGGATTCCGCGTTGGCGACGAGGTACATGAAGAGATTGGGGTTGTGGTGCTCGCTCTCGATCGGGAGGAGAAAGTAGCGAATGTTTCCTCGCCAGACTACCTTGAGCTGGTCCCGTTCCTGCAGGATCGACTGGTAAAAGCGTCTCAGGAGATCTGTTCTCAGAACGGGCGACGGGGCGCTTGTCACGCACTCCATGAGACCTGCCAGTCGATAGACGCGCCGCATCAGAGCTTCATCGTCTCGATAGCGAAAAAGACCCATGATGGTGTAATGATATCCACCTTCGAGGGCAAAGTGATTGGGCACCATGCCGATGTGCTCATGACCGGGAACGTCGAGGGCCTTGAGGCGATGAGCCTCATAGCGGGACGATTCCCCGCGCGTGCACATCAGAGCGTAGCCCCGTTGCCAGTCACCCCGGCGGAATTCCAGCGGGCGAGCGGTGATGAGGTTTTCTGTCTTTCTGAACTTGTGTGTCAGGTCGATGATTTGTGCCACAATGGCTTCCTGTTTCCAATTTCAAGTTGTAAGTTGTGCGAAGCTCATTCAAGCCATCAAGCTCTGAGCGGCAGATAGGGAGTTACGTCTTCTACGTACTGGGTGATCACTTTGAAGCCGGCTTCTTCCAGCGCTTTGACGGCCTTGGAATAGACGGCGACATGGATACGAACGATCAATTGCCATACCTCCTGCCGGTATTGTGAGTGCCGCTCGCTCCGCGGGTCATGTCCATCCTGGCGGCCCCGGTAATCGTGGAGGGGAACGATCATGACGCTTAGAATGTTGATCCCGCTGAGCTGCATCAGGCTCCCCACTTCGGCCAGCACTCGGCTGCGGTCCGTGACGAGAAGGGAGAAGCGTTTGGTGTCGTCGCTCATGCCCAGGGACATGAGGAAAACGTTCATCAAGTCCGTGGTGGTGATTATGCCCACGAGCCTGTCGTTCTTGAGGACGGGGAGGGCGCCGATCTTGTTGTCGTGGATGATTCTTGCGGCGCGCTCGATCGTCATGTTGGGAGTGGCGGTGATGACCTTCCTGGTCATTATGTTGGCAACGGTCAGCTTCTGCAGCACGTAGGTGAGCTCATGGACGCTGAGCGTGGTGGCCGGGGAGGCCCACGCCTCTTTGAGATTCCGGTCCGTCACGATCCCGAGAAGATGAGCTTTGCCGTCCGTAACGGGCAGATGGGAGATCTTGTGAGCGTCCATCATTTCCCGAGCCTTGAAAATGGATGTCTCGGGAGTGATGGTGACCAGATTCGTCTTCATGTTCCATCCAACGTACATATGCCCTCCCATTTTTTTAGTTCCAATCACCATGGTGAAAGACTAGAATAGGGAAATCATCGAGAAGGTGTCAATGCCAAAATGACTTCGCCCGTTGGAAAGGAAAACGATGGTTACCACGATCGGAGAGATGGACACTCAGGAATTGTTGAACAAACTTTCCAAGGCCATCGAAGCGTGGGAAACCTCCCCCTACTACATGCCCGAGGAAGAAATGTTCGATCTGGAACGTTTTCTGCTGGAGCATCGGGCGCTGGAGCTAAAAAAAGAGCTGGAGGAGATCTACGGAATTCCGCTGAACCATAAATTCTGGTCTTCTTTTCTCGCCTACCATCGTCTGAAGCGCGCCCGCGAGGAGATCAAGACTCAGGACGACCTCCAGGAAGACAAACGGCGCCACTTTTTGCGGGTCATAGAGGAAGAAAAGAAGTCCTGGCAAAAATGGCTGAAAGAGTGGTTCCCTCAGCATCAAAGACACAAGATCAAGGTGCTGCCAGGGGGCAAGAAAGATACTCACTCCTAGGTCGGCCAGCCTGCCCTTTCATCCTCCCGCCCTATCCTCCCATGAACGGAAAAAGCATGAGCAGACCTACCCCACGCCGGCAGACAGCATGCCGTGTGTTCCTGTGTTCACCGCAGAGACGCAGAGAAGGCGCAGAGAGGATACTGGAATCTCAGTGAAATTTCTCTGCGTTTTCTCTGCGCCCTCTGCGTCTCTGCGGTGAAGAGCTCGGTTTTATGATTCGAAGATCTAGTTTATGAATACCTGCCGGAAATGCTCCACATGCTCGATGACCGCACCGGCTCCGCGCACGACGGCGGTGAGAGGGTCGTCGGAGATGTTGACCTTTAGGCTGGTGGACTCCTGAAGCAATCGATCCAGACCCCGGATGAGGGCGCCGCCGCCGGCCAGCCAGAATCCCTTGTCATGGATATCGGCCGCGAGATCGGGGGGAGTCTTCTCCAGAGCGCGCTTCACGGCCTCGACGATACTCATGATGGGCTCTTTCATCGCGCCCCGGATTTCTTCGTCTGTAATAGTGAAAGTCCGAGGGATGCCCGTTAGGATCTCCTTGCCCGTGATCTCCATCGTTTCAGGCTGATCGAGTGGTGCGGCCGTACCGATCTTCATTTTCACGTTTTCAGCCAAAACTTCGCTGATGATCATCTGGCGCTCCCGCTGCATGTAACGGAGAATGGCCTCATTGGCTTCGTCTCCGGCCACGCGTACGGATTCACTGTAGGCAACCGCAAACATGGAAATGACGGCCACTTCCGTTGTACCGCCGCCGATATCGACGATCATGTTGCCGAAGGGCTGATCGACGGGCAGACCGGTTCCGATGGCCGCCGCCATGGGCTCCTCGATGAGATGAATCTGCCGGGCGCCGGCCTGTTCCGCCGCTTCGATGACGGCCCGCTTTTCCACAGCCGTGATGCCGGTTGGAACGGCAACCACGAGCCTTGGCCGGACCATCTGGCGCCGCTTCAATATCTTTGCCAGGAAATACTTGATCATCACGCTGGTGACTTCAAAATCGGCGATCACTCCGTCCTTGAGGGGCCGGATGGTCACGATGCGATGTCCGTGGCGCCCGATGATATTTCTGGCTTCCTGTCCGACGGCGATCACCTGATGCGTGTCCTGATTGATGGCTACTACAGATGGCTCGTTGAGAACAATACCTTTTCCGCGCATGTAGATCAGGGTATTGGCCGTTCCTAAATCCATGGCCAGATCTTTGGAGAAATATGCGAATAGTCGTTCAAACATGTATGACCCTTCTTGTCTGTCAATGCATCCGCGCCCATCGTAACGGCGGTAGAGTCTATAGAGAATGCAACATCCGGTCAATTGTTTTATGGATTCATCTTTTCAATTCTCGAGCGAAAAGCCGATTGAAGATGACGATAGGCAAGAGACCACAATTCATCGCTTCTGGTGCCATCCTGCGGGAAGCCGACGACACTGACATAGGGTTTGAGCCGGACTCCCTTGAGCTTGGCCGCGAAAACACCATCACTGGAATCCAGCACGTGGGTCAGATTCTGTTTGCCTTCCTGAGGAGTTACTCCCGTGAGGATGATGCTGAACCTGTTCTCCGCTACCTGACCGATTACAGCGTCTTGGGGAAGCCCGTCAACAAGGGCTCCGGCAATGGCTGCCTGCCATTGGCGCACCTGCCGTGGAGGAGCTTTCATGCAGACGGTCTGCCAGGGTTCAAATTGAACGAGAGACAAGGTAAAAGGGGTGCTGGTCTGCATGGAAGAGGTTAGGATACCTTCCATTCTGGCTTCGAAGGCCAGCGGGTTGTACACCCCCGAGGACAGGTCGTATTCCCGCAGACGTTCACATTCCTCCTTGAAGTAGAACTGCTCGAGGAGCAGCCGGAAGAAGTGCGTCATGTGAGACAGGGCAAAGTGGTCGTCGGAGCTCCACTCAATGGCTTTACGCGACAAGAAGGCCAACACTACGGAAACTCCCAGGGAGGTCTGTACGGGCAATCCCAGGAATGTTCCCTGGTGAGACAGTCCTTCCGACGGGGTAAAGAGAAAATGGTCCGCGGTATTCGGATTGAGCCGGGTGATATGGAGAATCTTCTTGTTTCTGAAGACTCGGCCCACCAGTCCCTGCTTGACCAGCAACTGTTGATGCGTAAGGCTTCGCGGCACATTGGAGGTGCTGGCCAGGATGTGGTAGTGCTCCTGGTTGGGGTTCTTCAAGGCGAGAAGGCCGTATTCAGTATCCAGAAACCGGGTGGTCTCATCGACAACCAACTGGGAGTAGTCTTCCAGAGTGTATTCCTTGGCGGTAGCCTGGTCCAGCCGGTGCCAGAATTCAAGAATGCGAGCGTAGTCCCGCTGCTGGGTCAAACATTGCTGCCGAACCAGAAGCTCGTTCAGAACCCCGGCGATTTCCCTGATCCACTTCTGCTGCTTATCGTTGAATCCCCAACTGTACTTGGTGTCCACGTAGAGGACCCCCGCCCCGTCTCCAACGGGAAGGGCGAGAAGCCCCTTGATATGCGACTCACCCTCGCGATAAAAGGGAAGGGTTGTCATCAGCGTCGAAGAAGCATCCTGCAGCTTTTCCAGATGAATCGTCTGGCCCACTTTCTGTACCTGAGACAGAATCCCGCTCTGTTCCAGAGGAAGAGAGACGTTTTCAGGGAGAAACTTGCTAAGGGATTGGGCGGCCACCAGATTGAGCAGACGTCTTTTCGGATCGACGAGAAACAAGGCTGTAGTGTATGCTTCCAGAATATTGCTAAGGAGGCTCACCAGGGATTGGTATGGATTCGATTGCATGGCACACCCATCTGTTTGAGTCGATTCTCGGACCTGACGGCCTTTCAGATCTTCGGTGCTTTTTGACACAGGCGCATGGTCATTGGCTCATGCTTGCATACTGGAATCGCCTATATCTGTCAATAGACTAATAGGCGGTGCATGGGTGAATCGGTGAGTTGGTGAATGGGTGGATTGGTGAATTGGGGAAGCGGGGAATCGAGAGGTTTATGGGGAAGATTGTTGTTTTGCCGGATACTCTGTGCAACCAGATTGCGGCAGGGGAAGTTGTGGAAAGGCCCGCGGCGGTCGTTAAGGAGCTGGTTGAAAACAGCATCGATGCCGGCAGCCGGAAGATATCCGTTACCCTGCTCCAGGGAGGGCGCAAGGAGATTCGCATCGTGGACAACGGCACGGGCATGTCCCACGATGACGCTCTGCTGGCCATGGAGCGCCACGCCACCAGCAAGCTGAGGTCGATAGAAGATCTGGAATCCATCCGGTCGTTGGGATTTCGGGGCGAGGCTCTGCCGAGCATTGCCGCGGTGAGCCGCTTCGAGCTCATCACGCGGGAGCCGGATACAGTGGCCGGAGTCTCGATCCGGATCGAGGGCGGGGTGTTGAGGGACGTGAAGGAAGCCGGTTGTCCGGCAGGAACCATGATCACCGTCCGGGACCTCTTTTTCAACCTTCCTGCCCGCCGCAAGTTCCTGCGCTCCGTTGACACCGAGATGGGCCATATTGGCGACCAGTTCCTGCGGCTTGCCATGGCGCATCCCGGCCTGCATTTCCAGCTCATGCATCAGGAGCGCACACAGTATGATTTCCCCCGGGCCGGGAGCGCGGTGGAAAGAGCCGCCCAGGTTCTGGGCACTGAGCTATCGGCGAAGCTTCGGCCCTTTTCGGCTGAAACGCCGTCCATGCGCATCCATGGCCTCATGAGCCCTCCTGACCTGCAAAGAGCCAGCGGAAGCTCGCTTTTCGCCTACGTCAACGGAAGGCCCGTATGGGACAGGATGCTCCATCGCGCCATTCTTAGCGCCTACGACACCCTGCTGCCCAAGGGAAGGTTTCCCCTGGTGGCTCTCTTTGTCGAGATGTCTCCCACGCTGGTCGACGTCAACGTACACCCCACCAAGCGGGAAGTTCGCTTTCGGGAGCCGGGAGAGGTGCTGGAGACCGTAAGGAATACGATCCGTGGCATTTTGGAGAGTGCCTTGTTTCGCCCAAAGGCGAGCGGCGTCCAACCTTCGGGTGGTGCACGGGAGAGCTTCGCGGCTCCGAGAAGCCAGTGCACAAGGGAGACACAGATCCCCCTGAAGGATACCTTTCAGGATTTTCCACAACACCAGAGATCGGCTTCTGTCTCTCCCGCCGCCAATGCTGCGCCTGCTTCTTCTGATCCGTCTTTCTCCGCCGTAGCCGTTCACCCTTCCGATCTCGCCGTGGACGGCGCCGCATCGTTTCCTTCAGGTCCGGTGGAGCCCGGGCAAATGCCGCGGACCGAGGTAGTCTCGCCCCCGGACGGGGAGCCGCTCTTCTCCCGGCTTCCGCTTTTAGGCCAACTGGCCAACAGCTATATTCTCCTGGAAGCCTCCGATGGTCTCGTCATCATCGATCAGCACGCAGCTCACGAGAGGATCATTTATGACCGGCTCAATTCCGGATCTTCGCGAGAAGTCGGCCAGCGTCTGATGCGCTCCGTCGTACTGGACCTCTTTCCGCGCCAGGCGGCTACACTGCGGTGCCGGATCGAGCACCTTGCCAAGATCGGCTTTGAAATCGAGCCCTTCGGCGGCGACAGCTTCGTGATTCACTCGGTCCCTGCCGCCCTGAGCGGTCACGCACCCGACGCCCTGCTCCGTGAACTGGTTGAAACGTCCCTCGAAGACGAAAGCGCTCCTCGCTTCGATCTCCTGTCCGGGCTGGCCAAGACCGCGGCATGTCACGAAGCCATCCGCGCGGGCCAAAAGCTCCGTCCGGAAGAAATACGCTTTCTCCTCGAGGACCTTGACCGGACGCGCTTCTCAGCCACCTGTCCCCATGGACGGCCCGTGTGGCATAAGTTCAAACACGCCGAAATCGCCCGTTTGTTTCTGCGAACATAAGATTAGGTGGATGATATCCATGCTGCGAAAAATCATTCTACTTGCCGGTCCCACGGGAGTGGGGAAAACGGCTTTGTCTCTCGAATTGGCGGAGCGTCTCGGAACCGAGATCGTCAATGCCGATTCCATGCAAGTCTATCGCTACATGGACATCGGCACGGCAAAACCGACGGCGGAGGAGCGTAGCCGCGTACGGCACCATCTGCTCGATGTTGTCGATCCGGACGAATCCTTCGATTCAGCGCATTTTGTCGAGCTCGCCACGCCGGTGCTGGATGCACTGCACGGTCAAGGGAAGATCCCTCTGGTGGTGGGGGGCACGGGCCTTTACATGAAAGTTCTCACGCGGGGCATCTGCGCGGGGGCCCCCGGAGATCCCGTGATTCGGGAAATGTTGCTTCATGAGGAGCAGGAGCGAGGCCTCGGTGCGCTGCATGCTGAATTGCTTCAGGTGGATCCTGTTCTGGGGAAAAAATTCCATTCCAACGACCGCCAGCGCATCATCCGGGCTCTCGAGGTCTTTCGCCTGACGGGAAAGCCTCTTTCTCACTGGCAGGCGGAGCACCGTTTTGCGCAAACGCTCTATCCGAGCATTAAGATCTTCTTGTTCCGCGAGCGGGAAGAAATCTACGACCGGATAAATCGGCGTGTGCTGTCGATGATGGAGCAGGGCTTCCTGGAAGAAGTGCGCAGCCTGCTGGAGAGAGGCTATGACCCGGGGCTCAAGCCCGTGCAATCCCTCGGCTACAAGGAAATGACTCAGCATCTGCTGGGAAAATGCTCGCTGGATGAGGCCGTCGACCAAACGCAACGAGAGAGCCGTCGCTATGCCAAACGACAGATGACCTGGTTTCGCGGAGACCCGGAATTCAAATGGCTCAAGGCTGAAGCGGAAGAAGAAATCGGTGATGCGGTGAGTAGGTTGATCGGTGAGTCGGTGAGTAGGTGAGTCGATTCACCTATTCACCTACTCTCCCCCCTAATTCCTTTTGAGCTGCAAAAGAAGCGCCCTGACACTCTGTTCTCTCCGGGTGTAGTCCGTTTCGTTCTTGAAGGAGCTTTTCGCTATGATGTTGAGAGCCTTCTCACAGAAAGACCTGACTTCGGTATTCTTGTTCATTCCCAGGAAGGAGGTTGCTCCCTTGATTAGATCGTCCAACTCCCGCAGTTCTTTTGCTCTTACCTGCTCCTTGGGCTCGACGGAGGGCTCCGGCTTGCTCAGCGATGCCACTTCAGGGACTGTTTTTTGCGTGGCCTTTCCCCTGGCTGTTTCTTGCTGGAGCTGTTTTTGTGCTTTGGGGGGCTCTACGGATTCCTTTTTCCTTGCCGCCTCTTCGTGCTCGGGCGTTTTCCTCGGCTCGACGGCTTCAGCCGTGTGATTTAGCTTCTTTGCCGACTGGAGCCTTCTTTCCGCATCGGCGTAGATCTCGTTGCTCTTCTTTTCAAGCTCGAGGTGCTGCTTTTCGTTTCTGAACGTGCTGTTATGTATAAAATTCACTGCCTCGGTGCACATAGCCTGAGCCTTTGTGTAGAGCTCGTAATCGATATTCCACCCGGCATGGGTGAGTAATTCGTTTATTCGGGCAATCTCGACATTTCTCCTGCCGTCGTCCGCCCGAAGGATTCCCGCCTCGATGACCTTGTTCAAGTCCGGGTTGTCTATGCCTTCACCGCTGATGATCTCTTTTGCTCGATGGTAGAGTTGAAGTCCTTCGTCATATTTACCTGCCTTGACGGAGCTGTCTCCCTGCAGCCTCAGGTCGTAGGCGGTCAACCTCCTGAGGCCCTTGCCTATATCCTCGTCATGGTCATAGGGCCGAAGATAGGCGTAGGTTTCCGCTTGCAGCCCGGCTTCCCGGTATCGGGCGACAGCGTTTCCGACGTCATTCCGCAGGAGGGACTGGGCGGCCCGGCGCTCGAGCTCCTTCGCGTCAGTCAGAGTGTTCTTGAACTTGGCGATGCGGTGGGATTTTCTGATTGCCTCCAGAGCGTCGCCGATTTCCTTCTTGTCCGCATAGGGTGCGAGCTCGCCGTACGTTTCCATCTGCCGTACGACTTCTTCGTATCGGACAATAGCCTGCTCCAAATCGGTCTCGATCCGGGACTGGGTGGCACGATCAGCCAGCTCTTTGGCTTCAACCAGCAATTGCTTGAACCATACGGGACGAAAGGATTTGTTCAGGCTCTCCAGAGAGGCGAGAATTTCGCTCTTATGGCTGAATTGCTCCAGGTAGTCGTAGGTCTCGATCTGTTGGATGGCCTGCTGGTATTTGGCGGTAGCCTGTTCGAGATCTGTCCCGGACAAAGACTGTTTGGCTTGATTCTCCAGCTCCTTGGCTTCGGCCAGGAGCTTCTTGTGTGCCAGGATATTCCGGTACTCGGGTCCGGTTACCCATACGTCGCCGTATTTGAAATTACCGGCAAGACCTTTTTGGAGATCGGGACCGGAGAGGATCTTCTTGATGCCCGCCACCATCTCGTCTTTTTCACCCGTCTTGGTAATGAGAAGATGGATGTGTGAAGCATTGCCCAGGGCTTCTTCGTAGCGCTTCTTTGCCGTCAGGTAATCCTGTTTTTTGAAAGCGGCGTCTCCATCGGCTTTGGAGCTCACCAGCAGCTCGTGGAATCCCCACTCACTATGAAGGGCTATTCCCAGCCCCAGAAGGAGGACAACGAACAAGCACGATGGGATCAAGATGAGCAAGGTCTTTTTGTTGTTGACTTTGCCGACGTGTTTCCTGACGATTCCTTCTGCGTTTTTGATCCAGTGGATAAGCTTCTGCATTTGGAAATATCCTCGATGTGTTCGTAAGGTGATGTTCGTGGAGACGCAAGTCTTTCGGATGTTGCCGAGCCACCCCGATCCATTCCGCCGGTACCATGTTTCCGCAGTGATACTGAGGACACATGCCGGGCTACCCAAATATAGCATACCGGCCTGCGTTGACAAGAGCTTGAGAAGCACCGCACACATGCTCGATCCGGCGATTCTGTTTCCTTGATTTTTCAGAGATTTCTAAATAAAGTACGCCCTTCCATCGGAATGTGAGAGCGCGAATGGAGTGCCTGAAAGCGATTACCAAGTGGTGGGGTAGTGACGGAGAATCATGAACGATTATCTTCAGTTGAAGAAAAAGATTCAGCGGCGGACTGAGCTCCTCGACGACACGATCCGGGAGCTCGAGGGGCACTGTCTCGTGGATGGTGCCGCGACGTCCCGGTGGAGGGAGCACCTGGGGCAGGTGCGGACGTCGCTTCAGGATGCTTTGCTGCGCATTGCGGTGGTGGGGTCGGTTAAATCGGGGAAGAGCACGCTGATCAATACGCTTGCGGGAAGTGATCTTTTGAGGAGAGGGGCTGGGATTATCACGGCCTTCATCACCAGGGTCCATACGGATGGAGATATAGGCGGGTGGGTAGAGCTCAAATCCTGGCCTCAGGTTACGGATGAGCTCAACGTTGCCCTGCACATGCTCCCCGTTTTTCAAGAGGAGGCGGAAGGGAGCGCAAGCCTGGATATTCGGCATCCCGAAGACCGCCGTCGCCTGAAAACCTGGCTCGAAAAGATGCAAACGGAGTGGCGGCAGACCAGGGCTCCCATCGATCCTCACTTCATGATTCTCAACGGCTATCTCGAAGGCTATGCGAAGGTGCATGAAAACGTGGGAGAAACCGTCAACCGCCTCATCTTCGACCAGCACACCATCGGTCTTCATCGACACTACGTGGGCTATGAAGGACAGGCTGCCTATGTCCGTGATATGGCCCTTCGCCATCCGATCCCCCGGTTGGGAGAAAAGGTGGAAATTGCAGACTGTCAGGGAAGTGATTCCCCGAATCCCCTCCATTTTGCGCTGCTCCAGCACTACCTCCTCGGGAGCCATTTTCTTTTCTACGTCATCAGCAGCAGAACGGGCCTTCGGGAAGCCGATTTCAAGCTCCTCGATTTCATCAAGACCCTGCGCATGTTCTCCCAGACCTTTTTCGTACTGAACGTCGACCTGGATGCCCATCCCCACGAAGAAGATCTGGGCCGCCTGGTGGAGCGGGTCCGCAAGGAGCTGAGCTGGCTGGTGCCCGATCCTCGGCTCTATGCTTTCTCCGCCCTCTATCATCTAGGGGAGCAGCTCGGGGATGCTCTTCCCGAGCGGGAGCTGCGGCGCCTCGATTTGTGGAGGGAAGAGGAATCCCTTGCCAGGCGCACCGAAGCCGGTTTTGCTTCCTTTCGCGAGGACGTGGGCCAGAGGATCGGCGGTCAGAGAACCCGCGTTCTGCTGGGCAGCGGTCTGAGCCGCCTCGGCATGGTCGCCGGTGGCATCCTGGACACGGCGCGGGCTCAGAAAAGGTTCATGGATCACAACCTGGGGAGCCTCAGGAAATCGGAGGGCTTCCTCAAGGGCAAGCAAAAAGCCTTTCAGGCCATTCTCGGCACCCTCGAAAACGCCATCGCCGGACTCAAGGAATCCCTCGCCCGCGAGCTGAGCAGCGCCGTAGATCAATACTTCGATTTCCACACCGGTCGCATTGTCAAGGAAACCCTCGACATGATAGATCTCTATCCCGTCGATCCCGAATACCGGAAGCATCTTGGCGACTACCGGCAGCTCGTCCGCGAGCTTCATCGCTTCTATATGGAATTCAGGCAGTCCCTTTCCCGCTACCTTGTGGAAATAGTGAACCTGCGGGTAATCGAATTCGCAAAGGAAGAAGAAGCCTTTCTCAATGAGCGCTTCAAGCTTTCCTCCCATGCCTTCTGGTCCCTTTTTTCGACCGCCCTGGAAGACTACCAGCGAGAGATGGCGCGGTTTCAAATCGAGCTTCGCCCCATCGGGAATATTCAGGAGTGTGACTTGTCGTTCCTGGCAGCCATCACCCCCCCGACGTTCAGTGCTTTTGTGGATCAGGAGGCGGTGGGGCGCGGAGTGATGCTGATAAAGTTCGGCCTCGGCCGCTTCACGCGGTTTCTCCTCGGCCTGAAGGCGCACGTGGGAAGGCGAAAGGACTTTATTCAGGCTGCCTTCGAGACCTCCCGGGAAAGTGAATCCCTCCAGGAAGCCATCAGTCTCGTGAAGGCCGAAGCCAAGTGCGAGCTTGCCTACGCTTTTCGCGATTATCAAAAAACGTTCAAGACCGCCTACCTCTATCTGATGCTGGAAGCAGGAACCGGGCACCTGCTGGGAGAGTTCAAGACTCGAGCCGAAATGGCCCAATTGGACTTCGCTACCCTTCTGAAGCAGAGCGAGCTGGAAGAGGACGGGAACGGGTACCGGCCGGTTGTGGAAATCCTGAACCGGGCCGTGCAAGCCACGGAAGCCATGGCCGGAGAGCTGAGCGAGATGCGGTGCGCGGTCAAGCTGGAATAGCCGTTCGACCAGCAGCCTCTCGGAGTGTGTTTATGGGGGGAGGCATGCATTCAAGCAATAGCCGGGGTGCTCAGGTCGATTTCAGAAATCAGGAAGGGCAGATTGGGGTGCGTGAAGCTCAATTCCGGCGCCGGGATACGATGATGCTTGATATCCGGGGGATATGCTTGTGGTGAGGCTGAGTCGAGGCCAGCTCAGGGTCATGAGGATGGGGCTGCGAGTCGTACCAATAGAGTTTCTCACTTCCACGAAAGACTTCATAGCTGTAACAGACGATCTCAACATGCCCTGCATCGCAATTGAGATACTCAAATATCGATAGCCGAAGACCATCGGCCCAATCCACTTCCCCTACTACTTCAGCACGAAACCTGCTTCGACGAATAACCGTCAAGGTTGAGCGCACAAAATTGGGGTAGCGCTGTGACAGCGTGTAGATGAAGGTTTCGTATTCATGCAGAGACTGAAAGTGATTCATACCTGATGCCCTTTTGGATCATTTCGGACAGCGAGCTTCCGCTCGATCTCAGGGCCTCGATAGCGTTGGCATATTGTTCGCGACGCCGCAGCCAGATCGAGTACGTGCCGGCCCAGCGCGTCCAGTCCAGCAGCCAGGCATCATTTCCGGGTTCTTCTCCATTCGCGTAGGATTCGTAAAACGTCTCCGAAAGTACTCCATACTTACGCTCATAGCTGGCCAGATCTTCCTCCAGCGAGTGCATTTCCCGCAGGAGCTCATCAAGGGTCAAAACACTGCTCTCTTCTTTAACCATCACGAATTTCTCCGCTTTAGGACCACTGTTTTTTATTGGCGCCAAATTACAACAACTTCAGGTTAACACGCGCTGAACGTGTTATCAACGGGTGACACGGGCAACTTGAAGCCTGGCGCAACTTCCCCCTGACTCGGGATCTGGTCGATAGAATCCGAGCGGAGCGATTCCAGGTCCGCTTCGATACCTCCTGAGATATCCTCCATGCTCCCAGCTCCTTTTCCCCCAAAACAACCATAAATTGCTATATGTAAGACACCAGTCATTCCAGGGGGATATCCGTACCTTCAATCCGACTCCAACTTCATATCAACCTATGAAGTTACATTTGCGTTAGGTTGATGTAACTGACTCTTCGGACCTGCAATGGTGGAGAGATATGGCAGAGTGGAACGAGCAAGACAGTTACCTGGACTTACACGGACAATCCGGGGATAGCGGTGAAAATAGAGCTTCTGAGGGCGGGAGCGCTCGTCGGCACCATGACATCGGGCACACCCATCGGGACTGGCGGCAACGGCTCGTTCACCTGGAACATCAGCTCCGCCAGGACTCCCGGATCTGACTATAAGGTCCGAGTAACCAGCACGACCAACAGCTCCTACTCGGATACAAGTGACAATAACTTCACCATCAGCGCACCTCTTCCAACCCCACCAGCCGCGGCCACGCTCATTTCCCCTACGGGAACGATCACCACCAATACCCCAACCTACACATGGAATGCGGTCTCAAAGGCAACATCGTATTGTTTGTGGGTTACCGATAGCACACGCACTCCATTTCAGCAGTGGTACACGGCCGCCCAGGCCAATTGCGAAAGCGGAACCGGAACCTGCACGGTAACGCCCACCACGCCCCTGGCAAACGGGAACGCTTCCTGGTGGATAGATACCTGGAATTCCGCCGGTTCAGGCCCCTGGAGCGAGAGGATGGATTTCATCGTATCCGTATCGGTGCCATCCAAAGCTACCCTTGTTTCTCCCACGGGAACGATCACCACCAGCACCCCCACCTACATATGGAATGCGGTCTCAAACGCAACATGGTATTATCTGTGGGTTACCGACAGCTCCGGAGCTCCATTCCAGCAATGGTATACAGCCGCACAGGACAACTGCGCGAGCGGCACAGGCACCTGTTCGGTAACTCCCACCAAGATCTTGACCGTCGGGAATTGTTCGTGGTGGATAGATACCTGGAATTCCGTCGGCTTAGGCCCCTGGAGCGACAGGATGGATTTCAACCGATCACAGTAGAGATGAATTGCAACCATTGACATCCTCACCCCCTGCCTTTCCTCAAGGGAGAGGCAGGGGGGCGGGTGAAGCCACCTCTACATCATAGAACCATAAATTCGCCTCCCCCAACCGTGCAGGTGGGGTCACACCTACACTCTTGACATGACGTGAACACCGGAGCAACGCATATGAACGTGTTAGGACGCTTGGCTGAAAGTGGGCCACAGGAGATCCCGACAGTGACCACGCACTTTAAGTTGTACCCCAAAATCTCCACTACTGGAAATTCGTCTGATGTGGCGCGTAATCGTCCATGGGTTGCACTCGAGAAAATTCATGGAGCCCAACTTGTGATCCAGGTTGCAGCAGACGGAATGAGCTTCGGAAAACGGAAGGCGTGGCTCCAGGACACGGACCTTTTTTTCGGATGGCAGTTGATACGCCACACGATGGCTGAATCAGCCAGAGCACTTTATGATGTTCTTGGCATTGCAGGGACAACAATTACGATCTATGGAGAGCTCTTCGGAGGCAAGTACCCGCATCCATCCGTTCATCCGGTGCCGGGAATGGCTCCTGTGCAGACAGGCATATGGTATACCCCCGAGCTGCACTACGCCGTTTTCGATATACACCTCTCTTCCTCGGACCATGACGAAGGCGAGCTCTTCAGTCACTCCGAAGTTGTTGAGCTGGCACTCTCGGCATCTTTCCTTTCCGTTCCGGTAATTGCAAAAGGATTGCGCCATGAGCTGGAATCTCTTCCAGTTCGGTTCCCCACCCGTGTCCCCGCCATCTTTGGATTACCTCCCATGGAAAATAACTGGGCTGAAGGAATGGTGCTCAAGGCCGATGCTCGAAGTACCCTTTCAAATCGTGCAATCATCAAACGAAAGATTCCTGAATTTGACGAGGCGATCTTCGATGAGAGTATGCCCTGGGACCCTGACCAACATGTTTCGGTTGAGGATCTTGCAGCCTGGGTAGTGCAACTCATCAATGCACCGCGGATTGCTTCTGCTCGATCTAAATGGGGATACCGTGTCACGGATCAGCTCATCGAGGAGATCGTCCTGGATGTTCTCGTTGACTTGGAGCTCGCTTTTCCGCGTGCTTTTCACTTGCTCGGTCCAGAGGATGAGGCATTGCTTCAAATGAGGGCTCGGGATCATGTCCTTTCCATTGTCGATCATGAGTAGAGATATATGACGTGCTCAGAGGGTTGAAGATCGATATTTCGTGTATTGGCCCAGGAGAAATCAAAGGCCGAAGGGTGATTGAATATGCTGTTAACCCCATGCCCTAACCAGCGAATGAACCCGACGAGCAACCATGGGGCAGGCATTTCGGTATCGCCTGCAATCCTTGGCCGTGGTTGCTAGCGGGTTATCCGCACGTTAGAGTGAAGAGACGAATTGCGAGAATGTGACGGCATTGAGATACCATAATTACTAAGAAAGATGTGTGTGTATAGAGTAGAATCAGGAGAGATGCAGCCTATCCTCTATTGTGCGGCGGAGAGGCAAAGGACGAGCCAATGCCACCAAAAGTGAAAGAGCTCATTACCGAGCTTGAACGGGCGGGCTTTGTGGACCGAGGAGGCAAGGGCAGCCATCGGAATTTTGTCCACCCGAAGGTTACAAGGCCAGTGACTATTTCAGGGCGACCGGGCGACGATGTAAAACACTACCAACTGAGAGCAGTTAAGCTTGCAATCGAGGAATCGATAAAATGAAAGACAGTGCCAGATATGTAAAGATCGTAGAGTGGTCAGAAGAGGATCAATGCTACGTGGGCAGTTCACCAGGATTGTTGTATGGGGGATGCCACGGAGATGACGAAATGGAAGTTTTCGCGGAACTATGTCAAATCGTGGAGGAGGCGATTGTCCTTTACAGGAAGGATGGAAAGATGCTTCCGCCGCCAACCTCGGGCCGGGACTTTGCCAATAAGCTACAAAATGTTGCATAACGAATTAGGATTGAGCCATAGTGGACCCCAGTTTCAAGACAAGTCATTATCCATGACCTGTTCAAGCCCATAGGGGCAGGTTGGCGGGAACGTCTCTTCATCCAGTCCGGTTTCCTTTTCAGCGATAACAACCGTCTTTTTGTAAGCTTTCGAAAACATCTCGCTCAGGAAGGGCTTGAAGCTGGGGTTGTCTTCCAGTAGATCGGCCACCTGCATTCGTTGCTCTTTGATTGTCGCTTTCCAGCTCTTAGGGCGCAAGTCCGGCGGGCGCAACCCGCCTAAAGCTTGGTGTCGTCAAAGCAAAGGTTCGAAAACGCTGGACGAGAGACCATACCCATGACCTCTGGGTCGGCGATTTCGAGGAAGGTCCCTACGTCCTCGTGGGCCAGGAGATCCTTCCCACCTATCTTTCAGCCTTCATCGACTGCCACAGCCGCTATATCGTGGAGGGGCGCTACTATTTGCGCCAAGGCCTCGATATCCTCATAGACTCGCTCCTTCGCGCCCTGGCAAGGCACGGAGCACCCCCGGCCCTCTACCTCGACAATGCCAAGGTCTACCACGCAAACGGGCTAAAAGCCGCCTGCTTTTGCGTTCACTGCCGCCTGCTGCACCGACCACCGCGAGATCCCGCACCAGGCGGCCTCATCGAGCGCTTCATCGACCTTCATGATGCCGACGCATTCGTCAAACCATGCGGATACGAACCCATGTCCCCACAATCGCTTGCGTTTGCATTCAGGGCATTCCGATGGCCTCGGCCATGGATAATCTTTACCTTTGGCTAAAATCTCCTTGAGCGTGGCGGCAACAGCGATCACCATCATTTCTCCCGAGCTGCCTTGTTGGGTGCCAGGTTTCAGGGTGGCCGAGCTTCGTCAAAGCTCACCACCCATCCTTAAACAAAAACGGCCTCTTCATCGAGGCCCATTTAATCCGATAACCACTGCTATCTTGTCAATCTATTATGAAAAATTTGCCCCCTTTTTCGCCCCCCTATTCTGAATCCCCACACTGGGGTAGTGCGCTTCACACTCCATTGACCATGCCACCCATAGCTGAGCGGGAAACTTCTCCGAGGATGACGATTCTATCGGAAACGGATGCGCTGCGATTCCAGTCATAGGTCCAGCGGAAGAGGGCGCATAGAGGCAGCTCTTTGACTATGGACGGGTGGAATGAGAGATGGATGAAGCGTGTCCATTGGGCTATCACGTTACCCATCGAGCAGCCTCTCCTTTATTAGATCGGGACGATATCTCGTTCGGAGCAGATCGAGGGCGTTTTCTGCAAGGCTGCGTCCCAGCACGAAGTCCTCGACAAGGCGGGCACATTGAACGGCAAAGCTCTGTTCGCCGTCGGCCAGAAGTGCATGGACTCCGTTGTGAGCGTCAATTCCCTCCATTCCAATGTGCGTCGAGACGACCGGCCGGAGGTGCGCAAAAGCTTCCAGGATTTTGATACGAGTGCCTCCCCCCGCCCGGATCGGTACGACCACGGCGTCAGCTCTGTCGTAAAAAGGCTCCACATCGGCTACATGCCCCGCCAGCTCAACTCCGACCGCTTGTGCCGCGGCTCTTGCCATCTCCCTGTCCGCACCGCCCCCGACCAGCACGAGTGAAATCGTTTTCGTCGTCAGCCTGCGAAGGAGTGGCCAGACCTGCCGGCAAAAAAAGAGGACTGCATCCCGGTTGGGATAGTAAGCCATCGAGCCGACGAAGAGAAAAGTGAAGCATTTGGTCGATGCATATCTCGGCAGAGCGCAGGCCTGTAACTGCACCGTATTCGGGACAACCGTCACCCTGGCGAGATCGTACTTCGTGCAGAGCTTCTCCCTGTCTGCTTCGGAGCATACAAAGATCCGGCGGCACTCCGGCAGAACCGCTCTCTCGATGCTTTCAAACCGTGCTGCTTCCCTCAGTGTCCTATCGGCCGTTTTGGCATTGCCGCAGAGCCTGAAGAGCTCCCCTATGCGCCGTCTTGTATCCGATTCCAGATCATCGAGGTCCAACTGTAAGAAGGCCGAAGGGTTCCTTTGAAGATAGAACCGGCCCAGAGGAAACATGTAGAGCCTGAAAACATGGATCACATCGATTTGCCCGAGAAGATCGATTCCATTCAAGGTCTTCCGTATCCTTCCCGTGAGCGGGAAATAGTCCCATGGGTCATGGAAAACGCGGTAATAGAGGCTTTGTACAAGCCTGTGAGACAAGGAACGGAAGAGAAGACCGGGGTCCCTGGTAATTTGAAAAGTAATACAAGTGATGCTCTCGCAAAGCCTGTCAAGCTCCCCGGAGACATCTTCCGGTGGATATCGGAAATAGCGGCTCCCGGCGATGAGGCGGACTCGATACTTTTCTGCCAGGGCTTTCAAAACGTTGTAAGCCCTCATGGCAAGGCCGTTTCCCGCGGGGAGGGGCAGGACAGGGGAGATATAAAGCAGAGTCGGTCTGTTATCAGTCATGGAAATAGTACTTGAAGAGGTTGTGCCTGAATTTTATGGTCTTCAAGCCCCAGTAGAAAAACTCCTTTGCGATCAGGTCCGGACAGAGGCATACCCTGAAAAGGTAGCTGAGAGACTTCGCACTCCAGTTACAGAGAAAGAAGTAAAAGAGCTTGAGGTGCACCAGGAAAAGGTCGTCTCGGTCCCTAAGGATGCCTTCCTTCAATACTCTGAGGTAGAACTCGGGTATTTCCTTATAATAGAGACTCTTCGAGCGGGTCTTGTTTCCGGCATGCCTTCTGACATAAGCAAAGACCTTGTCCAGGAACTTGAACCGGCACCCTTTTCTGGCGAGTGACAGCCAGAAATGGGTGTCTTCTCCCTGCACCAGTTCTTCTGAAAAGCGGGTGGAGCCTATGGACGAGCGACGTACCAGGCATGTATGCACGGGAATCAAGAATCTCAAAAAGGAAGAAAGAGGGCGGCCTTCAAGGAGCTCTCGTGTGGCATAGTTGCTGGAATCGACGAGGCTGAGCGGGTGCCGTTGAAGGGACCTCAAGTTGAAGAGCAGCGGGAGAGGGTGGCAGCCTTCGGCGCTCTCCGGAGTGAAAAAGACTTCATAGAGAAAAGTAACGACATCGATACTGCAGTCCGACTCGAGGAGTGTCAGAGCCTCGGCGATTGCTCGAGAGTGAAGCAGGTCGTCGTCATCGAGGAATAGGAGGTAGTCGCCTGTGGCCTTCATCAGTCCGTAGTTTCTCGCGGCGGAGACCCCACGGTTTGAAGGCAGGTGGTGAAGGCGGATTCGGGCAGAGAGGCTGGAGAGAGTTACGAGCTCCTGCACCATGTCTTTTTCCGAGCCGTCGTCTACAATGATAATCTCGCAGACCGTATGCGTCTGGGCCAGGATACTTTCTATTGCGTCCTCGATAAACCTTGTTCTCCGGTAAGTGGGTATGATCACCGAGACACGAGCCGCAGGTGCGGTATCAGAGCAGATCACGTGAGACATCACGACGAAGGCCTCCCTCTAAAAGCCGGTTCAAGAATTAAGCATATAGAGCCTTCGGCCTTAGCATAAAACGGATGGATGCCACATAGATCATAGCTTCGCCGGACCTCTTGCCCCGGATCTCTTCTGACGATATCAAGGATAATGTGCAGCTTCTCCTTCACCCGGTAAGGTTCATAGAGGAGTGTAATCTGCCTTTCCAGGCTGGGTACCCCGTAAGTGGACAAAGTCCAGCTAAGGTCCTGGCGAGAGCAAGCGCTGTATGGCGGCGGGCCACATCGACTTCAGCCTGCGCCTCGTAGAGGGAAGCGGGAGAAATCGGCGAGCGGCCACCGTATAGGTGGAATCGACAGAGCGGAAATACTCCTCCGTTAGAAGGCCGGCATGGAAGTCTGAAAAATCCCGCCTTCTCTTCGACCACCAGAGATGACTCCAGAGATGCATGCTGACAACTCCAGTGTAGTCCGTATCGCACCCTTTGAAAAGCATCTCGATTCCCTCCCGCGTCCACATGTGTTTGTAAAATGTACGGGAGGGCTCGATATGGATCAGATCGGGGTGCTTTTCGCTCAGGATCTGGGGAAGGAGTGTTGAATGGTTGCTCCAGGAGCCGTCGAAGGACTCTCTCATCTTTTCCAGCCACTTTTCTCCGAAGGCCGCCTCCTTCTCGGAGATGATAAAAGCATTACACAAGGAGCGTCTGCGGCATCCAGTGGTCTGACAGATGATGTCGTCCTCCCGCCCCAGCACAAAAGGCTGCTCGTAGAGCCCTTCCGGTATTTCGGCTACGAACAGGGTGTCCATGTCCGCATAGACGCCTCCGTGCTCGAGCAGCTTCTCGAGTCTGATGAAATCGGAGTGGTGAGCGTATTGATACTGTTCAACCCTTTTATCGCTGTAGCTGAAGGCGGAGATGAAATCATCCAGACCGACCCGGACAGGCTCTATCTTCTCTCTTATGAGCTCCCAGTATCGGCCCCGGGGTTCGTAACAGTAGTAAAAATAAATCTTCTCCGGCCGGTTTACCACCCGGCAGGACTCGATGCACAGGTAGTGTACGAGGTGGAATGGCTCGGTCTGTTTTTTCAGTCCGAAGACAAAATGGAATTGTTTCGGTATTCTTCGACTCACCTATCTATCCTCTCGAAGATGGAGTCGTTTTTTCGCAAGCCTTTCCTTGAGCAGTGTTGCAGTCTCCAGAAAATACAGCAGAAGGGGTTTCTTTAAAAGAGGCAAATGCCCTTTCTTTACATATAGCCCTTCATTGTCGCTCCGACTCGCTGTCCTGCTCCATCTCGACCAAGCGTGCTCGTTACTGCCCTCGATTCTGGTCCACCTGAACCAGGGCCGCAGACGATACTTGATAAAACCGTCCGTGTTGAATCCGAATCCCTCTTCCATCCGGTCGCACTCTCTTGAGAGCATCTCGACATCGCGGCCGCCATTCTTGATATCGAAGCCGGGAGAATCCCAGCCGGGGTAGAATTGATAGCCCTCTACCCGGTTTGGATGAGGATTTCTCAGACTTCCGGCAAGATTCCTGCCCCAACTGTTGGACCAGTAGTGGATGGCGTAACAGCCGCTTCGGATGAGCTCTTCCTTTATTCCCGCGGCTTCTTCTCCTCTTTCGAGCAGCCTCTCCAGCTTTTCGGAATCACTCTCAAAAGGAGAGGCGACTTCGGCACCCAGGATGTCTATGTCGTTTCTTCCGTACTCTCCCATGACACGAGTCAGCATCAGGGGCCCCGTGCTCGTTAAAACCTCCATGTGTAAAGTGATTGCAGCAGGCGCCGCCGCCACCGCATCGATCACTTTCTCGATCAACGGATGGGCCGGAACCGAGGCCATGAAGGCGTTGCAGACCATCTCCTTCACTCCCTTCATCCGTGCGTGTTTTTTCGGTTCGTGGCAGGCAACAAATGTCCTTCCAAAAAGGAGGCCGGACACGGGCAGAAGGCACTCGATGTCCAGATCCGCGTAGACTCCTCCGCATGCATGTAAAATCAGGTAGCGCGCGAGGTCGGCCCGCTGGATATCGTAGGAAAAGGCATCGTAGACCTCCAACAGTCCGGGATACTTTTCCGTGACAAAGTCTTTGACTGCCTTATCGGTCCACAACCTGTACTCCCAATCGGGATTCAACCTCTTCCAGGAATCGGCAAAATCCAGCCACGCGTGAGGAATCTCCTCATTTTTCCAAATCTGGTGGATAATGTGCGGAATGCCTTGTTTTCCAGTCGCTGAAAGAGCCCCTCCGGTTTCCTGTCTGCTCATCGGCTTATGGCCTCCAGGAGCTTCTCTGTGATTGCGGATTCACTAAAGTTCAACCGTATATAATCGCCCAGTGCGGCCCCCTTCGATCTCGCCTCTTCCCTGTTCTCGAATACATGACGCATCAGTTGAGAGGCATGCGATACGTTCGGTTCCGCCCAGTTCTGACTTGAGCAATAGGAAGCCTTTCCCATCTCATCGCGTACGGGTACCATTTCATAGTCGATCAACCAGGACAAATCCGATGGGAGATAATCCATCTGTCCGCCGAAGCCCGTCATGATGACCGGTTTGCCGAAGCTTGCGGCGTCGAAAGCCCCCAGCCCCCACCCCTCGGATCTCGTGAGAGAAATGTAGCAGTCTCCCACCCCGTGTATGCGCAACATCTCCTCCCGGCTGAGCTCATCCCTTATAAGCTGGACCCTTGCCGGAAGGTGGTAGTTACGCAGAATACTTTTCACCGCCCGGGCAGTGCTGCCATGAAAACGATCTAAAATCTTCCGGGTGAAGTCTTCTCGACTGGTTTTCAGAATCAAAAGAACGGGGTCTCTCCGGGAAAAGGCTTCCAGATAGCAGGTCAGGGTGGACCATGGCGCTTTGCGCGCAGTCCAGGCATTTATAGTATAAAACGTGTACACTTCCCTCCGTTCCTCCCCTTTATCCCCTGGATCCGGGCTCATTCGGTCCGGAATATGCGGGACTACATGGATAGGGACGGATACGCCGCCTTTCTCGAAGACCTCCTTGTTCCAGCGGCATGGGACCAGGAGAGCGTCAAGCCTATTGAGGATTGGAACCCAGTGGATGGGAGGCCTGTCCGTTTCCCACACGGTATAGCCGATAACTTTCTTACCGCGCTCCTTCTCTATCCAGAAAGGATAGTACTCCGGCACCATGTGGACGACCACGGTATCGTATTCGATCTGCCTTCCGCAAAAGGGCTGCAGGAGTGGCTCCTACCGCGGCTTCCCGCTCTTCCGATGGTTCATGGGGGTCCATGTAAAGTCGACGCCCGCTTTCTTCAATCCCAGCAGATAACGTCTTGCAGCCTCTCCGTAGCCGCTGCCGTCACAAAGGGAAATATACTTGAGTCCTTTCACGACTCCCTTTCCTGTACCAACCCCTGCGCCCCTTTCACGAAACAGACCGGAAACGGAAATCAGCCAGGTTTAAAATTCGGTCCGCTTCGAGCAGGATCCCAGGCTTGTGAGATACAATCACTACGGTGCACCTGCCGTTCAACTCTCTCAATATTTGGAGAATACGGGCTTCGATAGCCTCGTCCAGATTGGCTGAGGGCTCATCCATGACCAGAAGTGAGGGCCGGCGCAGGAGCGCTCTGGCGATGGTCAGCCTCTGCTTCTGTCCAGAAGAAAGCCCATCTCCGTTTTCCTGAATCATGTATTCAATGCCCCCCGGAATCTTTCTGACAAACTCATCCAGGCGAACCATCTTAAGAGCCCTCTGGATTTCATCCCCCTTGTGCTCTCTGCGGGTCCCATAGAGAAGATTATCGCGAATTGTCCCGTGGATGAGGTACGGTTCGGGTCCCACGTAAGCAAGGGCATCCGAGCTCTGCTCGACATAGGCTGCGCTCCGCAGGCCTCCGATGCAAACCAATCCTTCCGACGGATGCAGGGCGCCCAGGATAATACTGAGGAGCGTACTCTTGCCGCAACCGTTTGGACCGACTATGCCCAGTTGGGAACCGGGTTGGACGGTAAAGGAGAGATTTTCGAAGAGTGGAGATTCCCTCCCGGGCCAGGTGAAGCAGAGATTGTCAACATCGACTGCGGGAGGACCACCGCACTCGGTTTCGGCCGGGGAGCCCTCCAGGTATTGCCACCTTTGGCTGCCTTCCATGCGGATACTTTCACCGGAGAGGGTCAGTCCCTTGGCGGGCGCAAGGGCCTCCTTCAGTTGCTCGGGAGAGAGCGAAAAGATAAGGCGCGCTGTTTTCCTCGCCTGGTCGAAGCATATGAAGAGCCCCCCGATCAGGTGTGAACCGTTGGCAACCATTTGCTCGAATCGCACGAAGAGGAAGAGAAAAGCAAGTAGGTTGGCGGTGGGAGTATGAAAGCAGTGAAGACTGGCCAGGACCATGGTGGCGATAACGACGATCCCGAGTACGGGCATGGATGCCCCGCCCAGGTTTGCAAAAAAATAGGCGGTGGAGCTGTGTTTGTAGTAGGAGAGGACCGAGTTGAGGTACTGCTCGTACTCCCTTTCTTGAATCCGCAGTATTTTGATGAGCAGCCAGTTCCTGGTAATACGCACTTTCGACTGCTCGAGACTTTCCCTCGCCTTGGGAATCCTTCCGGCAGCACTGGTCGTCATGCGGTTGAGGCAAAGGACTATGCAAGCCATCAGGCCCAGTCCGGCACCTCCTATCACTGCCTCCCCAGGCGCCAGGAAAAGCATTCCTGCTGCCACTGTGGCCGTCTGAATGAAAAAAGCGATGAGTTGGGTGAAGTGGAAGATAAAGCTCGTCGCTTTGGGGAAAAACTCGGCGGTGTAGAGGTTCATCTCGGACAGGGGCATATTGAGGCTGTCTCCAGACCGAAGAATTCTATACGCCAGTACCATGCGCATCCGGGCATGCGCACCTTCGGTGAGCATGATCTTCGACTGATAGACAACGATCTGGAAGAGGGCTTGAAGGATTCCAACCAAAAGAAGAGTGCCCCATACGGCAGCCGCGGAGAGGCTGCGAAGGTCGAACGGAATCCAGGAGGGGATCTGAGGAGTATCGATGATCTTCAGTGTAAAGAGAAATACCAGCAGAAAGGCAGCCAGGCAATATTCGATCCCGGCAAGAAGAAAAGAGAAGGTCCAGCCAAGGATGCAGAGCACGACTCCGTCGCGCCTGAGAAATAGTAGGATGTTTCGGAGCTGTTGAAGCCTCTCTTCCATGCTCGACCGGGGATCAGGCTCTGTGCAATTCACCATGTCGACCTTTGTCTTCCGTTTTCGAATCTGGAGGGCTTCGGATAGAGACACCTGAGGAGCATCCTGCAGAAAAGGCTCATTATTCTACTTTTGCCCGAAGCTTCCATATCGTCGTTTATGCACAAAAACCCGGGTTGACGAAGGCCTGCCGTTGCCAGCCATCTGAATGAGGAGCGCAGATGCGTGGTCAGGCCCAAAAACATGTACTCATCGGAATTCCACTTGAGGGTTTTCGGTCCGTGTCCTTTATCCCGTTCAGAAGTCTCCAGGATATAGATCGAATAGAGAACTCGCAACACAATGTCTTTCGAGTGCCGGAATCTATGGGATGTTGTTTCGATGAAAGCCTCAGAGAAGAGCTCTTCGAGGCGAGAAAGGATCTGCCTGTCATAGAGCTGCGGGCAGTGGGAAGGCAGACGACGCTCTGAGCACGCGGGCTTGAGCTGCCGGGCTGCCAGTTGAGTATAGGCATAAGCCCGGTCATGCACTTTCCCGTGCAGGCAGTCACTGTGGAGAGGGATATTATCAAAGAAAAAATATTGTGCGGAGCCGCTCTTTATGAAATCTCGGCGATGGATCGCCCTGCACAGGAAAATATCGTCGTTGAGGTAGAGAAATCGCCTGGAAAGGCCGGGGATCCGATGGATCTGCAGTTCTATGGCGTTTGAGTTGAAGACGGGCAGACAGTCGGGGTTCGAAAATATCTGCTTGTGATTCACCAGGGATATACGCCTGCACGTCGTGTTCAACCATGCCGGAACCTGTCCGTTTGTCACGATATGGATCTTGCGCACCCATGGTGCGAACTTCTCGATGGATCGAAGGGAGAACAACAGTTCGCCGCTGTCTCGAAAACGGTTGTCCGAGGAGCTGTCTTGCGCGCTGTCGGACTCGCAGTGCATATCAAACCTTTTCTTTTCCGCTATGAAAAGAGGATCGGCTCCGTCAACCCAGGTATAAACCGCATCGATCTCTTCGTTGGCCGGATCTTCGCTTATGTCTGGCTCCTTTTGCGGCAAACCGCTATCTCTATTGCAGGGCTTTCCTTCAATACAGAAACCAGCAGCAGCTCCAGAGGGTATAGCATGGCCCCCATTAGAAAGCCCATCCACTCTCTTCCTCGCACGGGAGTCATCATTGTCTCCCAAATGCCCTCGTTTAGTTTGCGTCTGCCGGTATCCGAGGGGGCGCTCATCAGCACGGACATGGGAGCGCGGGAGACAATCTCAAATCCACGGATCTTCATCGCGGTGGCAACGGTGGAGAGTGATCGACCCTTCCAGTAATCTTCGAATTGCTTATCGGAGCCATGAAGGAAAGTGTCCGAATAGAGCAGAAAACCGCCTTCTCTGAGTGCGCTGTGAAGGTTCTTCAGAGCACGCAGATATGCGGTATCGTCAACAATATGGACCAGGACATCGATGGCCGAAACGACATCGAATGCTCGATCCGGGAGCGGAGAAGCGAGGGTACTGATATCTGCCCGATAAAAGGTACTTTTGGGATGAGCTTGCACGAGCTGTGCAATAGCCACATCAGAGATATCCAGGCCAGCCGGAGCCATGACCCCCAGTGACTGCCACTGCTCGATATAAAAGCCCGTGCCGCAGCCCACATCCAGCACAGATAGAGTCTCCGATTGAGGAGTCAACCGGAGCACCAGTCGGCGGAATACCCATGCACGCACCCGGTATCGCCATAGATTGAACTGTCGCCCATAGACGACAGTGGCTGCCCCTTCCGGTCCCCAGTGCCGGCGGAAGCGCTCGTTCCAATAGGTGCGCTGCTGTATGGACAGATCCTTCATAGCCGGGTCCAGAGGCGCTCGGCATGTGCATGGTAGCCTAAAAAACTCCGCCAGAGCCGGAGGCGTGATCCTGCCGGGGCAAGCCCGCGGCGTAGTCGCTCCCAACTGTTGAGCGCACAAGCGGTTTCCGCGGTGAAGCCCTTAACACGACGGACCAAGTCCTTATCGCAACCGAATACTCGTCCAATCTGGGTATGGTAGCCGCGAAGAGCCTCTATTTTGGCCCGTACATCAATGGGCACGCTCTGCGAGATCCACCCGCAGGTTCCAAATCGGGCTTGTGCTGCCCGTATTCCATCGGCTTCGAGCTCGATATAAGGGTAGTCCTCGTAGAACCGGACTCTCCAGCCCAATTCCCCCATCCTCTGTCCCAGCCGGCGGGCAAGTTCATGATCTACATGGCCCCCCACACCCAATGGGGCGTATAGAATTATGCTTCTCTCTTCCTCACCCAGCTGCATTACCCTCTCCTCCCATACCCGCAATGAAGTCTCCGCATCCTCGGTATTGGGATCACTGAACAGCTCCGCTCTGTTTTGATAATATGGAATCTCCCCATCGGTGCGGAAAACGGCATCCGGTGTGGTGCACTCCCAGTTCTCTACCTCCCATTTTAACAAAACGGCAGAATTCTCGCTCCTGCGCAATACCATTCCATCGCCGTACTCGCTCCAGGCTGACTGGTAGTGCCTGGCCAGGTCGGATTGGGCACCCGGGCCGGGCAAACCGGCACACAGGGTCAGTACACCCACCCTCTTGCCGGCTTGGCGTTGAACATGGATAAGCCCACCGCAGGAGAGCATAGCATCGTCAAAGTGTGGAGAAAGGTAGAGTTCGATCTCTAAATCCATCCCAGGAGCTCCACGCCGTCGGCGAAAAAATGCAAAGGCCGGAGCATAAAGTGCAAGCCCAAGAAAATGCATAGTGTATACGTACACTGTTCCTTCCAAAAGGATGTCGACTTGCTTGATTCTGTTAGGGACAGAACTACGCTGAAGGCTATGCGCCATGAAAGCTCACTATGATTTGCGAGAAAACATATGCAAACCATGCTGCAGACAGGCGCCTTACTCGCAGTTCCTCACTGCGTTGTTCCGCCAGCCAGAGATCGTACTGTACCTGCTGATTTAGCCAACTCTGGAGTGGTATCAAAAGCAATGGAGAGCCTTATAGCCATCTCCGGACTTATGCCTGTACGGTCATTGAGAATACTCGATAATGTTTTACGGCTCAACCCCAAAGTTTTCGCTGCTTCGGTCACTGACAAGCCGAGTGGCTCAAGGCATAGCTTCTTTATGATTTCTCCAGGATGGGGAGGATTATACATTTGTCTGACTCTAACTTTTTCTATGTGCAGCCCCTGCGGCCCCCCAGAGACGCGCAAACTTGCAGGTTATGGAGCCAGTGCTCATGGTAGCGTTTCTGGTTGAGCCGATGGGCAGGGCTTTGGTATTCGCGAGGCTTGCCGCTAC
>Ga0074199_1000300_pt1 | contig 89801 bp, 65 predicted proteins | sample EPASupsiteSAE347_FD_64528 | JGI IMG/M metagenome (GOLD analysis project Ga0074199, IMG submission 64528) | Bioremediated contaminated groundwater from EPA Superfund site, New Mexico - Sample SAE3-47 | ecosystem: Environmental > Aquatic > Deep subsurface > Groundwater > Contaminated ...
GACCCCGTTGGAGACCCAGACCGTGTCGCCGGCGTTCGTGGCCGCATCCACCGCCCATTGAATCTGGGTGGCCGCAATGCTCCAGTCCGTGTAGACTCCGCCGTTGCCTTCCGCAATTGTCCCGGGCTCAACCACATATCGGTCCGCCGCAAAGAGGGGGGCAGAACAATAAAGCGTCCCGGAAGCAAGCACAAGACAAACGCCGCCTTTTTGCAGAAATTCGTTAAAATTCATGCGCACCTCAAATAAAAATCTGTTCTCTTTCTTTTATCTGCCACCAATCATTTTTTGCCCTGAACCTTGAAGCTTTTGCTGACGGCAAGGTTTCCTGTTTTCTCTTTGACTTCCATGGTCCATTCGCCCAACTGGTCATTATCCGCCAGCCGGAAACAATCCTGCGCCTTTCCGTTCTTTACTATTCTTACCCCGCTGTATTCCCGGCAAACGTTCTTTTGCGGGTCTTGGACGGTGATGGTGACCGGCAGGAGCGCGCCTTTGAATTGTTGTCCGGCAGCGTTGGTGATTGTCAGATCGTAGCTGACGTAATCGCCGGGCTTGTAAGTTTCCCGGCCTGTTTCCAGCAATAAGCCGGCCGGCTGGTCCTTGAAAACAGCCAGAATTCTGCCCCATAACGGAGCCGCTTGCACGGTAATTTTCAGCCTGCCGTTGGCAAATTCTCCGGCCAGTTTTTCGCCGCTGACAAGATCGCAGACCACGTAATTATCCTGCGGGATTTTTAATTCCACGGTCGTCAGCGCGGCCGCTTTTTCCTGATTGACGGCCACGATATAATAAGAGTCTTTTTCCTGGAACAAATTTATATCCACATTTTCATCGGCGCTGTTAATAAACCAGTATTCCTCAATATCGCCGAGTATTTTGGTAAAATTTTCCCTTTTTTCGGGCAAAAAGCCGCAAGCTATCACCCGGCCGTTGCCGTATTTGGCCTTTATTGCGGCCGGCATGTTGTTTGCATAGCGATACAAGACTTCCACGCCGTCCCCGGCCTTTATTTCCCGGCCGTCAACTTTTGAATCGCCGAATTCCGGAACTGTTTCCTTCAGCTCACGGCCCCAGTTGAAACCAGTTGCCGCATAAAGCGAGTCATCCGGCTTGCGGTCTTCATTCATTTCCCATGTGCCGGGGAAGATAACCAGCGTGTTGCCGGCCCTGACCCAGGCCTTGATGCTTTCCATTGTTTTTCTTTCCAGGGCAAAGGTCTGGGGGAATAAAACCAGTATTTTATAATCCGCCAGAAAATCTCCGTCAGCCACGTGTCTTTCCTGCAGGATGTCAACCTGGCCAAAGGTTTTGCGGCAGAGATTGTAAGCGGGTGCCGTGCCGCTGTATGTCCTTTTGGCGTCGTATTCAAGGACCAGGCTGGTCAGCGGATGCATCATGGCCGCCAGCGCCCTTTTTCTGTTGACCTCCAGGAACAAAGGCGCAACTTCCTTGAGCTCTTGGAAGGCTTTTTTGGCGCAACCCGGCCTTTTGGGGTCGGTAATCATATGGCCGCAGGAGCCGCCCCAGGCCCAATAAATTATGCCGTTGGCATTGTGGGCGATGGTGTTAAAAAGCTGGGTGCCAAGATATTCGGGCTCCTGCACATGATAATAAGCCGCGGCTAAAAGCCATATTTTGCCCTTCTTGAAATCAGCCGCCCCGTTCAGCAGGTCCAGATGATAAGGATCACGGCCCCAGGAATAGTGGTCCAGCGCAATTATATCGGCATTTTGAATGGTCGCTTTCATATCCAGGCCGCCTTTCAATGCCCCGGTGCTGATACCCAGCGATATTTTTCCGGAAGGTCCATAACCGAACTTGAAAAAGCCGATGTCGCTGGTCATGGCTTCGGCGGCTTTGCGGCACATGAAAGCGTTGGCGTAAAAATACCGGGGGTCGTTATTTCTATCCTCCGGACGGTCCTGGGGCATTTCAAAACCGTATTCCTTTTGAAATGCCGCCCGGCAGTCCGGGCATTTATCCCAGGGCGGGTTGAGTTTTTCTATGTCCGGCTCATCCGCGATATAGGTGGCAATGTAGCCGGGGCAGTGCTGATACATTTCGCGATAGTCGTTTATGTCACTTACGGCTTCCATGAGCGTGTTGGTGTCCATCTCATTGACCGGACAGCCGTTCCAGAACCGCATCCAGTTGGCCTTGCCCGGTCTGACACAGCCCATGAATCCCATGCCCTGTCTTTGCGCCTCTTCCAGGGCGTAAAAGCGCAGGCGTGAATCGCGGGTATTGCGCCTTCCCTTTTTATAATTTTTCCATATATACGGCATGACGATATTAAAGCCGATGTCCTTCATTTGAGCGATGGTTTCAGCGGTCATTTTTACACTGCCCTCGGCTCCGCCGATCACGGCTATTGGATAACTTGTTTTTTCCGGGCCGGCGCTTAGGTAAATATCTTCTTTTAACAGATCAAGGTTTTTGCCTCCCTCTGACAAATGCCAGGCCAGCTGGTAAGAGTCTTCCTTCAGATTACCGAGCGTCAGATGCTGTGTTAACGGCTTGTCGGCTGCGGCCTCTGCCGCGCCATAATCAATCATCGTCCGGTTGTTTTTGTCCAGAAGGCAGGTTTTTATCCTGTATTTTTTGTCTTTAACGGCGTTCTGGACGGCAATGGCCGCATCAGCAAACCCGTTGCGCTTGAAAACCCTGATGATCGGCAACTCCACTTTCAGCGTTGTGGCCGCCCCGGCCGTGAAATTACCCTCCAGGCAGGTAAGAATGTTGTTTTTTTCGCCGCTTATCTCCAGGCAATAGGAATATTTTGCCGGCGGCCATTCGGCCTTGAGGGCCAGGATGTTTTCCAGTGTCTGGCCGGGCTCCAGCGTCAGAGTTTTGGTTTCATTGGTGATAATATTACCGTCTTTTTGCGCTGATATTTTCAGCACGATTTTTTCCGGTTTGTCCGCGTAATTTTTCAGGGCGTATTTGCAGTTCCAATCCTCCTGAAGCATTATGTTTTTGGCCGGGGCAGTGACGCCGCAAAAGTCAACCGGCGGGTTTTTTGCCATGCAGTATTGGATGATATTTTTCCAGAGCCGGGGGTAAAAATCCCAATTGATGAGTTTGTCATCCCAGGTGTCATAATTTATATCGCCGCCGGCCCGGCTGACCTGTTTTTCAACAGAGAGCGACAAAGGGAATGATATCAGCCGGCCGCGTCCGATCTTTTTCTCCGTGAGCAGGGCATAATTTCCCGCGCTCATCAGCAGAACGCCGTTCTCCTTTAACACTGATTTGTGGACGGATATGGCTGGCGTTTCGGGAGGCAGGCCTCTTAAAATTGGATGGTCCGGTTCATTTATCTTCCCCTTGAGCCAGCCGGTTTTATCATCAAGCATTGGCCCGGCGCGGTTCGGGACTTCATTGGTATAATCAAACCCCAGCGGCATGGCCGCCGCCAGGGGGGAATCCTTGTAACCGCGTCCCTGATCGCCGACAAAGATCAACGTGCCGCCCGCTTCCACATAGGCCAGCAGCACCTTCTGGAACTGCGCCGGGAAAACCCACCCCGGCATGTCAACGATGATGACGACCCGGTATTCGGCCAGTCCTCCCAGCGAAAAGGGGAAATCATAGAGATAATGGCTTTTGGAAAATTTGAATTCATCCAACTCGCACCTTGAAAAGTCAACTTTAAAGGGAAATTTTCCCAGCGCCTCAAATATCCGGTAGCAGTAACAGCTCAGGACATCGGCATCATAGGGCTGGCCGGCAATGAGGATTTTATCCGATGCCAGGACTTTCTCCGCATTCACGGGCGGGAAGGTCATTTTGCCGGCGTTTTGCATGCTGGCGGTGAGTTTCAGGGCATTTTCATAGGCCGCCTGAGGCGAGGGAACATTTTCCAGCAAGGCAATGGCGTAGGTGGTTTCAAAGCAATAATCCTTGTCCATCAGGAGCGTTTCATACCACCATTCAATGGTGCTTTCCTTGTTGCCCAGCCAGAAGAGTAATTTTTTGGTGTTGTCCGGATCGGTTTTGACCACCACGGCGGTTTTATTCTCCCTGTTCCAGAAACCGGCATAGAGCGGTTTCCCATTTTCAAAATAGAAAGAACTTTTGTGCTCGGGGAAAACTATCTCCTCCATGCCGGAGGCGTTGGCGGCGAAGTATTTGCCGATGGCATTAATGATATTATGCGCCCGATAGGAGACGGCGCAGCCACCACCCTGGTTGATTATTTTCACGCTTGCTTCAATCACCGGCGAATTTTCGGTGAATATGTAGGTTTTTTCGCAGACCAGGCCCGAGGGGAAACTTGTGCAAAAGGGCGCCTTGAAGGAGATGGCCGTGCGTTCCCTGCTTTTTTCCGCAATGCTCATCTCATATTGCTGGTTCAACCCGGTCGTGCTGCTGCTTTTATCCTCTATGCTTGACCCAGTACCGGTCCCGCCGGTCAATTCAATGTTGCCGGCTTTCAGCATAAGCGATTTTATCGCCCCGCCTTTGACGCTGAGCCGGGCCTTGTAAATGGAGTTTGCCACAGCAATGCCGTCCGGCGTTTCCGTTAATTCCATGCACTGCGCGCCGCCGGCCAGGAGCGCCGCCGCACAAGCCAAGCCTAACGCTGTTTTGTTCGTTTTCATTTGCGGCCTCCTTTTGCTGTTCGGCTAATTTATGAATTCAAAAGCTGTGGCCGGGGTCGCTGACCCCGGATCCGTTATTTAATTTGCTGGTTCGGCAAAAAATCATCCAGCGCGAATGCAGAACTCCAAATCCGCACTTCTTTTTTTTCCTCCGTTCGCAAGCTGTAGACCACCATGAATTTTTTTTCGCTCAATTGCACCCATTCGCCCACGTCCGCCATATAGCGTCCGTATCCCACGCCCTGATGAATATGCAGGAACCGGCCGTAAGGCGAGCCATCATCCCGCCAAGCCCCCACGGCCGGCGGCCAGGTATAATGACAGGCCCGGAAACAAACCATGACCTGTTCTGTCCCGGCGATAAAACCCGCGGCCAGATGCTGGCCCAGAAAAGGCATTAGGCTTGTCTTCCAAGTCCGGCCGTTGTCTGTTGAATCAAATATCAGGCCCGGAGTATAACCCGCGTCAGCCCGGGTGAAAACGCGGATGCGGCCGTCGGGAAAAACAACCCAGTCCGGCTCGCAGATATAAAAGGGCAGATAATCGCCCGAGAAAAGGAGGGAACGCTTTTGCCACGATTTCCCACGGTCGGCGCTAGTCATCAGGAACAATGAACAACTCCGTCCTTCGGGTGATCCTTTGGGGGTGGTCGGGGATTTATAAGTTTGCACGGCAAGGATGCCAATGGTTCCATCCGCCAGAACCAGCGGACGGGTCAATTGCATCTGGGGCGCCGCAATATCGCGGAAAATAATCGGCCCCTGCCAGTTTTGGCCTTCATCAGAACTTTCCCACCAGCCGCCGAAAGACTTTTCCGTTTCTTTTTCATAGACTCCGCCGGCAAAGACCAGCCGGCCGTCGGGCAGATGGCTGAACCTTGTGTAGTCGTTGAGATACACGCCCTGCTTTGCGTTTATGGACTGAATATCCTCAAAAGAACAAATGTCTTCCTTCTCCTGCCAGGTCCGGCCCTGATCGCCGGAGACGGCCTGGCGCAGGGAGCATTTTTGCCAGCGGAACCTGGTGGGCTCCAGTCGTTGCCATAAGAGGAGGAGTTTGCCGTCCTTGAGCCGGCAAATGGATGGGAAACGATCGGCGTATTCGCCCGGACCCGCGGTTATTTCTTTTCTTTCAATCATTTTTTATGTTTTCCTTTCTTCAGAGCCAGTTTTGCAAATCTGGCCGGCGCGCCGACTGCGCCCAGCATGGACGAAAAGGCATATATTCCCACACCGGCGCTGGTCACAATATTGAGTCCCCATTTTTCAGGGATCTTTTTTTCAAGGCCGAAGGCGGACCATGGAAAGAATATTTTGCATAAATTGCCTTTGGTTTCAATTTTTATGGCGCGGGCATCAATCGGTTCATATTTCAGGCCGTGCGGGGCGATCAGCCGCGCAAAACTGCCGGTAACCGCATGATCCCGCAGGTTAAAATCATAACGGTAATAATGTTGTTTGCTGTGACCAGGGTCAAAAAACACGCCAATGCCGTGCCGGACTTCAAAGTCGCGCAGAACCAGGTAAAAGCCGTTCTGGTCATGAAAAATCTTGAATTCCAGACGGCTCGGTATCACGGGTTTTGTCCCGAAATAACCGAATCGGCTCTGCCGGTAAATTTTTCGGGGGATAAACACGGAAAGCAGTTGGTCTTCCAACCGCAGGGGCGGCAGAAACGAGCCGTTGTAGAGCAGCCCATACCAATCTTTAGTCGTTGGCGTGCAATTTATGACGGGGATCTCAATCCGTTTCTTTTCTTCCTTCAGATAGGCCAGCCATTGGTTGATGTTTTCCTGCGTCTTTTCAAAACCGGCTGCGGCGCGGAGACTTTCTGCGGCCAGATTCAAGGCCAAGGACAGTTTTTCTTCCGCCTGTCTGATGCGCGCTGATTCAATATGATGGTCATCGCGGATGTAATTCTGCAGGCGGTTGTAATTGTCCCAGGCCAGCCAGTAACGGCTTACGGCCGTAAAGGGTATTTTGGTTGTTTTCAGGCATTGAACGAGCAAGCGGTATTTTTTCAATTCTGCCTGCACGAGCGGAATGCTGTCCCTGATTTCGCGCGGGTAATACTGCTCCATCTGTTCCACCAGCGGAATATTTGCCGCAAGACGCGTAAATTCCCGGGCTCTTGCCAGGGAAAGGGAAAGATTTTTTATGCCTTTTTCAATGCGAGTAAGGGCCTCTTCTTTGTTTTTGGAGAAAAGGGAGGAATAAAGATAAACGCCGGCCATAATTGTCCGCGCGGCGCTAAGACCGAAGAGAGCATTGAGCCGGATGTATTTGACCAGACCACTGGTTGCCGATCGGTCTTTAATTTTTTTCAAACAGGCCAATGTTTCGTTGGCCATGCCTTCCAGTTCGCCGGCAATCTCCGGCGGATTGGTGCCTTTGGCTTTGGGCTGGCGGCAATAATCCGTGATGGAATTTATCCTTTCGCCCCAAGTGTGGAACGGATACGCGTAAGGCCCGCCCAAGCGAAAGTCGCCCTTGAAATCCGCGTTGGAATAATTGGTAAAACGCCCGATCACGCTCATTAATCCGCCCACGCCAAAGGGGAATCCGTAGTCCCGGTCAACAAGGGTGCAATAGCGCGGAGAAATGCCGCTGCTGGTTTTCATTGCCTTGAACAGCAAGGATGCTTCGCGATGGGGCAGTCCGTAATAGCCGCCCGCCTTCTCAATCCAGAGGCCGGGCTTGTATTTTTCAAAAGGCCGGAGCGCATAATAGCCCACGGCTTCTTCTTCAAGACGCATCACTTTCGCGTATAGTTCCTGTTCCTTCGGCATCGGCTCGCGGGGCGGTTTTATGCCCCGGCCGATCCAGTTGTCAAATCCGGCGAAATAACCGATGCCTTCAATCCCTTTGCAGCGCGCGTCGGCCAGCAACTTTGCCGTGAATTCCGGTTCGGTCCACAACAGCCCCTTGACGTTTTTGCCGGTGGCGTTGCCCGGTCCGAGGATGGCCATCATCGGCGCCCCGGTTTCTTTTCTCCAGCTGACAAAACGCGTGTCGGCCAGGGGCTTGAAAATGTTTTCCTGGCTCATTTTTTCACAGAGGATGCTTTTACCGCGGTAGCTTTTTACCAGTCGGACGATATCTTCCGGAAAATGCGCGCCCCAGAGCCTTATAAAAAGGTCCGGCTTGCGCGGCAACTTGTTCATTACATCCACAATGCATTCGGTCAAAAAAGAGGCATTGTCCTTGGCCGCTTCCCAGCAGGTCATCAGCCCGCCCAGGCGCGGGTAAGTCCGGAAAAGTTCCTCGTGGCAGTAGCGGTTGTAAGCCCGCAGAAGCGGCGTGTCAGTCTTGCCGCCCCAGCCCCGGCCTTTTCCGAAAGGGACATGGTGCCGGCATCCGAAGCCGGGCGAGCAGTGAATCATGTATTCCATGAGCACGATTGCCAGCCCATATTCGGCGGCCTTGTCAATGAGCCAGTGGAAATGGGCGATGTTGCACGCGGTTTCCTTTTCGGAAAAAAACGCGGCTTCGGGAAATTTTTTAAACCGGATAAAAAGCGGGAAAGGGTGCACGTTCCAGAAAGTGATGCCGTTCAAGCCCTCCGCGCGCAGGCGTTCCAGCCTCTTTTCCCACCAGTTTTTGTCATACCACCACCAGTCAAAGCGATGTTCTCCGGCCTGATAGCCTTCCTGGCCGTAATCCTGTCCCAGCCGGAAGGGCAGCCACATTTGCAGATGACGATAGGTGAAAGCTCCGGAGTTGTTTTTCATTTTTTATTTCTTTATTCCGCGGCGCATGCGCCGCTTGCCGGTTGTTTTCTTGCGCGCCAGCGCAATTGATTTTTCTTTTAAAATATTGGCGGATTGTTTTGAAAACATCAACAGGACAGGAGTGATAAAATCTGGACTTTGGTGACCGGAATTTGATGCTGATCCGGCCGGCATCCCCGCAGGAGGCGGCCGGCTTATGGATTATCGGCGCGCATGGCCTTGAGGATTACCGGCGAGCCCCAGCGCCGGGTCAGGCCGTAATATTTGCACTTGTCCTCAAGCCAGGCCGAGAGCCGCCGGCATTTCAAACTGCGGTGCAGGACCATCGGCAGGAAGAACTGGCCTTCGCGCGCGGCGGCCAGAAACCCATGCGCCGCGAATTCCTTTTCAATCTCATCATGGCGGAAGAGCCGGAATGTCCGCGTGTTTCCTTCCAGCCGCTTTTTTGCCCGGAAAAGTTTTCCGGCGGCGATATTCAGGCTTTGACTGGTCGGGTAGTCTATGATCACCGCGGCGCGCGCCACACGGCATAGTTCCGCAAGGATGGCTGGCCAGCGCTCGCAGTGGGTCAGCAGACGGAAACAGACAACGGCGTCAAATGATTTGGCGGGATAGGGGAGATGAAGCAGATCGGCCGCTTGAAAACGGCAGATGCCCGCATTAATCAGGCCGCTCAGACGCCGGCCGCAGGCATCGGCGCTGCCGACCACGGTGACCGTAAAGCCTTCCCGGCAGAGCGGAACAGCCAGTTGTCCGTGGCCGCCGCCCACATCCAGCACGGTGGAAATCACGCCTTGGGTGTGAAAGGCGCCTCCCTGGCGCAGAAAACGCAGAACGATATCCGTCTGAATATTGAGCATCCACTCGCCGACTTGGCCGGCGAAACGGCGGGCATAATCATCCGAGGCGGTTTCAATATCCGCCGGTTCGGAGAACCATTTGTTTTGGGTGCGGTCAAGATCAATCATGGGGGAGATGGTTGACCGGTTTAATTGACCACATCATAGAACGTGATGGCCATGAGGTTGTAGCCCAGGACATTGGGGTGCAATCCGTCTTCCTGCAGATAGAGCGGGTTCCAGTTGAAGGCGGCGTCCAGGTCCACCAGGGCCACATTCATCTCGGCGGCCATCTGCCGGATGAGCACGTTCAGACGGTCAACGCCGCTGGCCCAGATATGGTGTTCGCCGGTAACCGGGGTGAGGGTGGCAATGACCGGGATGGTTTTGTTGTTTATCGCGGCCTGGCAGATGTATTGCAGGTTGCCTATGGCTTCCTCTTCGCTGTAGCCCATGATCAGGTCGTTGACGCCGAACAATATCAAAAGAAATCCCGGTTTGTAATTATTGAGGATGTCCTGCACCAGGTCGGCGCCGACAAATGATTCCGCGCCGGGATAGCCTTCGTTGATCACGGTGCGCATCATCTGCTCCGCCAGTTTGGTCGGATAGTTATCTGAGGCGCTGACGCCCGCGCCGTAGGTTATGCTGTCGCCAAAGGCGACGTAGAGGGCCGGATTGTTGCTGCCGAAATCATGCCCGTCTCCCAGGTGGCTTTTGCTGTCCTCACAGCCTGCAATCAGAAAGGAAAGGCAAACAAGGGCGGCCATCGTCAAACAAGCGCTTTTGTTCAAAGGCGAGCTGTTTTTTTGCATAAGTATTTTAAAAAGCGAATTATTTACGCTGTTATTTGACATAAATAACACCAAACAGTATAGTAAAAAAAAATGATGCCGCAATGGATAATTGAAAAAAAAAGAGACGGCGCCAGCCTGACCCCGGAGGAAATCGGATTTTTGGTGCGCGGTTATGCGTCCGGCTCGGTTGCGGACTACCAGATGGCGGCCTTTATGATGGCCGTTGCCATCCGGGGCATGACCTTTGAAGAAACCTGCTCTCTGACCAGATGCATGCTTGAATCCGGCGTTATTCTGGATACTTCCCCGGTTCATCAGCCTAAAATTGACAAGCATTCCACCGGCGGCATCGGGGATAAAATATCGCTTATTCTTGCCCCGCTGGCTGCCGCCTGCGGGGTGGCGGTTCCCATGATCGCCGGCCGCGGACTCGGCATAACCGGCGGCACGCTTGACAAGCTGGAGTCAATTCCCGGCTACCGCACCCGGCTTGATGAGGATGAATTTGTCGGCATTGTGAAACAATGCGGCTGTGCGATTGCCGGCGCCTCGGAAAAAATCGCGCCGGCCGACCGGAAAATTTACGCCCTGCGCGATGTTACCGGCACGGTCCCCTCCATACCGCTGATTGCCGCCAGCATTCTCAGCAAGAAATTGGCGGCCGGGCTGGAAGGCATTGTTTTTGACGTGAAATGGGGGCGGGGCGCCTTTATGAAAACGAGAGCGGACGCAAAAAAACTTGCCAAAATGCTGGTGGAAGTGGGCCGTCTTTCAAAATTGCGCTCTACAGCGCTTATCACGGATATGAACCAGCCGCTTGGGGCGGCGGTCGGCAACGCGCTGGAGGTGATGGAAGCCACGGCAACCCTGCAGGGCCGGGGGCCGGCCGATGTCATTGAGCTGACCCTGGCCCTTGGCGTCCAGATGCTTTTGCTGGGCGGAGTGGAGGCTGATGCCGATGCCGCCCGCCGGAGGATGCTGGGCAAGATCAGTTCGGGCGAGGCGTTGGCGCGGTTGAAAATGATGGTTCGGCTCCAGGGCGGCAACCCGGATGTTCTGGACCGGCCGGATAATCTGGCCAAGGCTGGAATAAAATTTCCGGTGGCGGCGGAAACAGCCGGATACGTTCAGGAGGTTGATGCCGGTTTAATCGGCAGGGCGGTGGTTGCCCTGGGCGCGGGCCGGGCCAGACTGGAGGATAAAATTGATCATGCGGTCGGCATGGCCGGCATCAAAAAAATCGGCGATGCTGTTGAACGCGGGGAACCGCTGGCCTGGATTTATGCCAATTCAGAGGAACGCCTGGCGGTTGCGAAACCGCTGGCAAGCGCGGCCTTCCGGATCGGCGCCAAGCGCGTCCAGCCGCCAAGATTGATTGTTGAAGAGGTATAGGAACGATATATATTACCTGTATCATAAGAGAAGCTTTATAGAGAGATTTTGTCATTCCCGACTTGCCGCGCGTTGCGCGTGGCGAGATCGGGAATCCAGAATCAGAAAAATTGGAACTGGATTCCCGCTTGCGCCTGCCCGCAATGCTACGCACCCGCCCGCAACGCTGGCGCGTAGCGACTGCGGGCTGGGTAACATAGCAGGCGGGCGGGAATGACAGCGAGGCGTAATCATGAATTTTAAAATTCTGGCAGAATCCATGAAAATTGTCAGCCGGCATTTCGGGAAATGTTCTCCGGCGGCCGGCTTGATTCTGGGCTCGGGCTGGGAGGCGGCGCTTGATGTTTTTTCCGTTAAAAAACGGCTTTCTTATGCCTGCCTGCCGGCCCTGGGCAGGACCACCGTGGCCGGACATGCCGGCGTTCTTCTCCGGGCAGAACTTGCCGGACTGGAAACGTTTGTTTTCCAGGGACGGCGGCACTGGTATGAGGGAATCGGCTGGGAGCCGGTCGCCTTTCCGATTTATCTGCTTAAAAAACTGGGCGCCAGGGTAGTGGTCTTGACCAATTCCAGCGGCGGGATCAGCCCGAAAATGCCTGCCGGCACATTGATGGCTTTGAGCGATCACATCAACATGATGGCGGTCAATCCCCTGCAGGGAAAACATGACGATTGCTGGGGCAGGCGTTTCGTGGATCAAAGCGCAGTCTACAGTCCCGAGCTTCGCCGGCTCCTGAAACAGAGCGCGCGCCGGGCAAATATTCCTCTCAAAGAAGGCGTTTATCTTGCCGTGCCGGGTCCGGTGTATGAAACCCCGGCCGAGATAAGGGCTTTTCGCAAATTGGGCGCTGATGCGGTGGGCATGTCAACCGTGCCGGAGGCCATGCTGGCGAATGCCGCCGGCTTGAAGATATTGGCGTTGTCCCTGATTTCCAACTTAGCGGCAGGCCTCGGGAAAAATCCGCTTGATCATGAGGATGTCCGCCGCGCGGGCAGGGCCGGGAGCGGAAAAATAAAAATTTTCATTAGCATCCCATAGAAAATGAAAAAGCTGGAATGATCCGGCAGTCATGAAATAATGACGGCCAAGGTAAAACAAAGAAAGGAGCATTCCAGCGATGAAAAAATACACGATGTTTAAGCAGGTTTGCAATCTTATTCCGGGGCATCTTGTAAACAGATTGGCAAAAGAAACCGGCGTTGAAAAAAAGAGCCGGACGTTTTCGCCATGGAGTCATGTTGTTACCCATATTTATGCTCACCTGACCCATGCGATTGGTTTGAATGATGTTTGTGACGGGTTGCGGATGCATCGAGGATTTCTGTCTGTAATCCGTGGCGCCACGCCGCCAAGCCGGAATAATCTGAGCAATGCCAATAAGAAGCGCAATCCTCAGATGGCAGAAGCTTTGTATTGGGAGACGCTGGATTATTTGATGAAACAGAGTCCGAGTTTTGCCAAAGGAAAAGTACGGCATGGTTATTTGAGGCGGTTTCGCAAAGCGATCTATGCGGTTGATTCGACCACGATTCAACTGGTGGCAAACTGCCTGGATTGGGCGAAGCACCGCCGGCGCAAAGCGGCAGCCAAGTATCATCTGCGGTTGAACTTGCAGAGTTTTCTGCCGAAATGCGCCGTGATTGACACGGCCAAGTTTCATGACAGCAGCAAGGCACGGGAGATATGCGCTGAACTGAAAGATGGCGAAATAACCCTGTTTGACAAGGCTTATCTTGATTTCGGCCATCTGTATGAATTGACGCAACGCGGAGTATCTTGGGTAAGCCGTGCTAAGGATAATCTGAAATACAAGACCGTAGAGCGTTTGCAAACCACGGATAATCCTCGTATTTTGAAGGATGAGATTATTGAACTGACCGTGTATAAGTCTCAACAAGCTTACCCTGGTCGGTTGCGCCGAATCGTGGCAATAGTTGAAATCGACGGGAAAGACGAAGAAATGGTTTTTCTGACGAATAACTTTGACTGGAGCGGCTGGACAGTGGCGGAACTGTATCGGAGCCGGTGGGATATCGAGGTGTTTTTCAAAGAGATCAAGCAGACCTTGCAGTTGGCCGATTTTCTGGGCCATAATGCCAATGCCGTGCGTTGGCAGATCTGGATTGGTCTGCTGGTACATTTGCTCTTGCGTTATCTTGCCCATCTCCATTCGTGGGCGCACAGCTTTACGCGGCTTTTCACTGTTTTGCGAGCGGTGTTGTGGCGTTACTTTTATCTGGACGATTTGCTGAAATCCTATGGGACAGCCAGACCACCGGGGCGCATCTGCGCAACTCCGGAGCAGGCCTATTTGCCAGGGATTTGACGAATCCCTGACCTGAAGGTGGCAACCCTTTGGGACAGCCACATGTTGAAAGGATGTGCTTGGCATATATATAATCCAGAAAAATCGGAACTGAACTTTTCGAGGAAGTTATGCTTTTCCTCGATATTACGCGTTTGTTTTTCTAAAAATTAACGTTAGGGTGATGATACTGAAAAAGCTTCATCAAGCGCGGCAGGGTAAAGAAATGCAAATGGGGTGTGGCGAGATTGGCCGTTGTCAAATCAGCCGTTTTTAGAAGGCGCTTGATAATTTTGACCAGCGTCGCGCCGGCTGGCCACTGTTTGAGCGCATAGCTCGGCCGGCACAAGAGCTCCGTGATGCCCCATCCATTGGGAACGGTGATGATCAGCGTGCTCTCTTTTTTCATTGAGCGGGCGATGAGCCCGATCATCACCCGGTAATTTTTTACGTGCTCCAGCACTTCGGTTAGAATCACAGCATCATATTCCCCAGGATTCAAGCGATCAACGGAAGCGTGAATAAATTGAAGATTGCCAAAGGGATTGCGCTGGCGGGCCTTGACAATGGAAGGCTCGTGGATGTCGCAGGCGGTAACGTCATATCCGAGGCTGGCGATGGGAATGGCAATATTGCCGACACCGCAGCCGATTTCCACTATTTTACCGCGCCGGCCGGCCATGGCCTTGTCAAGCATCTGAACAATGCAGGCGAGCCTGACCCGGTGTGAGGGACTCTTGTTAAACTCAGAATAGTTCAGATAAGGCTCGCTGTTTTCGCGCACATACTGCTGAACTTCGGGTAAAGGTATTTGCATGGGTTCCTATTGATTGAAAATGATAGAGATTAAGTGCAAAAAGACATAATCCTGGATTCCCGATCTTGCCACGCGCAACGCGTGGCAAGTCGGGAATGACAAACATACGAAACGCATGAAAGGCAGGAATCTCCCACTCTGTCATTCCCGCGCAAGCGGGAATCCAGAAAGAATCTTCTTTTTCTCTGTGATTTTGTATTTATTTTGGGCAATTTTGAAATTCATTACGGGGATGAAGACACTTCAATCTGATCCACCAAAAGCGGAATTTTTGCAACGGACCAGAGCGGGTCGGAAAGGATAATTTTATTTAGCCTCGGCTGCAGAATAATGTCCTTTAATGTCCATTCATCCAACTGCAGATGCCGAAAATCCTGCTTGAAGTGCGATTCTCCCCTTCCGCCTGCGGCGGAAACGCGTTTCATGCCGTTCAGGGCCATGCCGCGTATTTTAAGCGTTACGGTATTTGTTGATGAGCTCAAATTGTAGATATCCAGGGACGCCTGACTTTCAAGAATGCGCCAATCGCGGAAATCTTGCAATTGTTGCCAGAGCTTTACATAACCCCATTCCGGGCCGTAGAGCACAAGATATTGTTTTCCCGCCTGCCGGGCCTGAGCCAGAACATCCTCTCGGGTATTATAGAAGACGGTGACGATCAGCCGGTTGGTTTGAGGATCAAAAAATTCTTCGCGGTGCGCCAGCCTCAACTGCCCCAATTTGACGGCGGCCTCATTGGTGAAAGAGACGCTTCTGGCAAAAGACCAGTTTGTCACCAAGCCCATTCTTTGCCGTCCGGACTTGGAAAACTCCAGATAAGCCGCATCCGGAAATTTTTCCATGAATTGCCGGGCAACAAAAGGCCAATTCACCTGTTTAAACACATCCGGCGGTTCGGAAGGGACAGGAAAGGTGAAATAGACATTGGTGGAATTATGGACCCGCAGTTCATTCCATGGGTCCAGCCAGCGTTCCACAAGGACCAATGTCCGCGGTGGAAGATTCTTGTCGCACCACCGCACAATATCCCAGTAGGGAATCGGCTTGCCGGTCAGTTGGGTGGCAAGCCAGGCGGGCCAGACATTCAAACCGAGCGCGATGGCTATAATGCCTATGGAAACCGTTACAACAATCCACCTTTGAAACTTTCCGTCACATATTGTGTCTGTCATTCCCGCGTAGGCGGGAATCCAGTTTCGAATCTTCGCTTGTTCTGGATTCCCATTTTCATGGGAATGACAACCGCTTTTTGACAAGTTTCTCTTTGTATGAAGATCGGCATCGCCGGGTGTTGCTCTCCTACTAAATTTCCCCAAAGCGCACAATATATCGGCAGCAAACCATAATCCCAGCGCAAGCCAGATCAGATATAGCGGCATAAAAGCCAGTAAATATCTTGAGCTGGCATATTCCATCAAAAAATATCGGACAGTCAAGAAGAACAGAATGCCGCCCACTAGCAAAACAAGAAGGATCGGAATAATGATCGAGTGGCGCCACAAATTGACCATTACCATCACGCTCAATGAGAGAACAACAATGGTGAATAATGTCCTCGGGAGCGTCATGCCCCATTCAAACGAGAAAAGAGTTTGTACCAACATCAAAAAGATCGGTTCGTTATTGAACCCGAATATACGCTTAACATATTCTTTATGGGCAGGCGTGGATATGTCTATCATCTGCGGAAATGCCCAGTCGGCAAACAATAATGGCATTCCGATTACCACCAGAATAATAACAGTCCATAACAGATTCCACAGAAAATGCCGGTGTTTGTCCCTGGTAGATGGAACGGACTCCCGAAGACCATTTTTAATCAGAAACCAGAGGATTACCATAACGGCTATAAAGACGAACGACCAAGATGAAGGCTGGGAGTAAGTCGTCAGAAAAAAACCTGCTGCCAGCAGAATATAGAATACGCCCGACAAAGGGGCATTTTCCCTACCGGACCTGATCTGCAAAAAAATCGCCCAGAGCATAAGCGCGCCGCCGCAAATCAACGGCGGATAAAAATAGGCCTCGCGGCTGATCCCGATATGAAAAGGATTCAGGGCAAACAGCGCCGCGAGAAACAGGGCAAACGCGTTGCCGGCCAGGACACGGCCGGCGCCGTATATGGCCAGGACAGTTAATATGCCCCAGACGGCCGAAGGCAGACGAACCATAAATGGAGTCGGCTGAGCACCGGTCATGTTCAGGATTAATTTCATCCATGCCACTGCAAAAGGAAATTGGCCGGTCTTGTTCATTCCCAGGGTTGTCGTCCATTGGGAAAAGACCTCACCTGGACCAATCGGCTGACGGGCGAAATCCAGGAAAATCATCGTATCGGCCCTGAAGGCGGGTTCGCCCAGGTGATACAATCTGAAAAAAGATGCCGTGCAAACCACTATTGTCAGAAGAATTAATTCAATCCGTGGACGGATAATCCGGGCTGGAAGCAGAGGGCACGCTCCGGCCGGGCCGAACAAACGATTAAATAATTTTATCATTACAAATTAGTTTTACATATCCATTATGCTTGTTACAAGCAGATTTTTCGGGTAACATTCAAACAATAAGTAGCTTTTGAATGATGGAAGGGACAAATCGTGAATAAAGCAAATTATGAAAATTTTTGGCGAGGAAAATGGAATGATACCACAATTTTCGGTCCGGCCTGCCGCCATCGCCGCCGTATAATGATAAACCTTGTTAAAAATCTTCCCCATGAACACGTCCTTGATCTGGGATGCGGGGACGGATCGTTTTTGGCTGAATTTTCCGGCAAAATAAAAACATCCATCCTGGCCGGTGCGGACATTTCACAGGAAGCTTTGCGCATCGCTCGGGAAAATTTACCCGGCATAGAATTCTTTCAAACAGATCTCAACGGCAAATTCATATTAAATCGTCGATTTGATGTCATCGTGTTATCGGAAGTGCTGGAACATCTTGAAAATGATGACGCTCTTCTGGAACAAATCGCGTCTTTCTGTCATTATGTAGTTATTTCTGTTCCCGGCGGACCAGCCGACAAAATTGATCGGCGTTACGGACATATCCGGAATTATTCTGGCCAGTTGATCAAAGAAAAGCTACAATATAATGGTTTTGACCTTGTCATGTATAAGCGTTGGGGCTGGCCGTTCTACGATCTCCAACAGCGTCTGGCCTATGTAGAAGAAGATAATGCCGCCACGCCGATGAACGCGGGTCCATATAACTCTTTGCGTAAATTTATTGCCCGATTGATTTATGCTCTTTATTTCTTCAATCTTCCCGGTTTCGGCGAGCAGGTTTTTGTGATTGGCCGTAGCCGGCTATTCAATGATTCTTCGGGTTCGGTTGAATTATTTGGACATATGTATAAAAAAATCTATACTTTCTAAAAGTATAGAAGGAATTTACATCATATAAGATACATATTCAGAAACCAACGTATTGTAGGAGGATACGATGCATAAAGTTATACATGGCGTAATTATCCTGACCATGTTGCTGGTTGCCGGTAACTCATGGCCTAAACAGGAACAAAAAGTTGACTCTTCAATTCAGTTAGCAGTGGATCTCACCGATGGTTCGCACATTATAGGGGCGTCCAACATTAAGACGGTTTCGGTGCGTACGCAGTACGCCAATATTGACATTGCTCTGGAAAAGATTGCAGCTATCAAATTCAACGACGATCACGAAACTGCATCTTTTGAACTGCAGAACGGCGACAAACTGTCGGGGATAGTCAAGTTGGCTCCGGTTGAACTTGAGACAATTTTTGGCAAGGTAAAGATTGGCGCTGAACATATAACCCATCTTGCCGTGTCTGTGGCGGGCACACTGCCTGCGACGCTAAATCATGGCCTCATCCTGCATTATACCTTTGATAAAAAAGAAGGCACAAAGATTGCCGATAAGAGTGGACAAGGTCACGACGGACGGATCAAGGGCGTAAACAGCCAAGATAATGACGGTCCAGTTTGCAGTGGAGTACTGCCAGTAGTGAACGGCCTAATGACCGGTGCCTTTCGTTGCGACGGAGTTAATGATGTTATTCTAGCTGGCGATCTAGGGTATCAGCCACAGGGTACGCTTTCCTTTTGGATGAAGGCGGATGCGATAGAGAACTGGCGTAATGCGTTTTCCACAGACTACGCCAATGGAGACCGCTGTCTTAGGTTTGAGGAGGCTGCCGACGGGACGTTCGGGGTAGGACTAGGACCGTCGCTCGGCGGACGGCCTTACACGAATGGTCTTCAACTAGGTAAATGGTACCATGTTGCTTTTGCGTGGACGACCAATCAGTTTACCGGTTGGATTGACGGTCAACAGGCTTTTTCAGAACAACACAATAACCAGCTATTCCTGAACTTCAATAATGTCGCCATAGGCAATGGTTATTCCCTTGATCCTCATCGTCATTGGAAAGGCCTCATTGGTGGAGTGCGCATCTATAATCGCGTATTGAAATCCGATGAAGTTCGCTTGCTGAAGGGCCGATGCCAATAAATGCCTTGCGTGCGAAATTCAGGCAAAACATCATGTCAGATGATACTTTCTCAGGCATTCCTGCATGTCGGCCGGGAGAGGCGCCCGGCCATGAACCGGCCTTGCGGCAAAAGGCTGAATGAATTTAATTTCGGCGGCGTGCAGCATTTGCCTTCCGATCAGTCTTTCGCAGGGGGGAACTTCGCGGCCCACGCCGTATTGCTGGTCGCCCAGCACCGGATGGCCGATGGAAGCGAGGTGTTTTCTTATCTGATGCGTCCTTCCCGTTTCAATGGAAATTGAAATATGACTTGCCGAGCTGGAAGCACGGCTTGCCACGCCATGCCTGCGGCTTGGCAAGCGTTGCGCGTGGCTGGCCGCCGGGGCCGCATCCAGAATCCGGACATGGGTGATGGCTTTTTGCCCGTCAATCGGCGTGGTAATGGTCATGGTTTCCTTCGGCAGACGGCCGCGGATTATGGCTTCATATTTTTTTGCGATCTCATTTTTTACAAACAGCGCAATAATCCGTTCCTTGGCTTTTTGATGTTTGGCAAATATCAGACAGCCAGAGGTGTCCTTATCCAGGCGATGACAGGCCACCGGTTCATTGCAGGATTGTCGGTTGAGTAATTGCTCAACGCTGTCCGGGCCGTTGCTGGATATTCCCGCGGGTTTATTGACAATCAGATAGTCATGGTCTTCGTAAAGAATGGGTATGCGCTGGATTTCCGCCGATTTTTCCGCGCTGAATGAGCCGCTGACTTGATCGCTCGCTTTAAGGCAATGCCGGGCCATCCATGTCCGCCGGCCGTTGACAAAAACACGGCGCTGGTCAATTATTTCCTTGGCCTTGTTGCGCGAAAGACCGAGCCGGTCGGCAAGAAATTGAATCAGAGTGATGCCGTTTTCAGAGGGGGTGATCTTAAACCTTGCCGGCATTTGACTGTTCATTGATGATACTCTTGTTTGACAATGGCCGTGATTGGCTATAAAGTTACAAAATTATTTTCAAACCGCCAGAAAAAAGAACTATGCCGCAGTGTTTTCAGGTATTAAACCGGGATTCGCAGACGTCCGCCCGGCGTGGCAGATTGCATACCGCGCACGGAACGGTGGCCACTCCGGTTTTTATGCCGGTCGGCACCCAGGGAACAGTCAAGGCAATGACGCCTGTTCATTTGGATGAACTCGGGGTCGGCATGATTCTCTGCAATGCCTATCACCTGAACGACCGGCCGGGCGTGGCGGTTGTTCAAAAATGCGGCGGATTGCACCGTTTCATGGGCTGGTCCAAGCCGATTCTCACGGACAGCGGCGGCTTTCAGGTTTTCAGTCTGGCCGCAAAACGCAAAATTTCCGACGAAGGCGTTGAATTCAATTCCCATGTTGACGGCCGCCGCCTCTTCCTGGGGCCGGTTGAAGCAATGGCTATCCAGCGCTTATTGGGTTCGGATGTGGCCATGGCCTTTGACGAGTGCGCCCCCTACCCCTGCGAATACGATTACGCTTGCCAGGCGGTGCAGCGGACATTACGATGGGCCTCTATTTGCGCGCAACAGCCCCGGGCTGAGGGCCAGCTGGTGTTCGGCATCGTGCAGGGCGGCGTTTATCCGGATTTGCGCCGGCGCTGTGCAGAGGAATTGTGCGCCTTGAATTTTGACGGGCTGGCCGTGGGCGGCGTGAGCGTCGGCGAGCCGGAGGAGGAACTGCTGGCCGGTATTAAGAACAGCGTTCCGTTTTTACCGGTTGACCGGCCGCGCTATTTAATGGGCGTCGGCGAAATGCGCCAGATAGCCGAAGCCGTGGCGCTGGGAATTGACATGTTTGATTGCGTGATTCCGACCAGGCTGGCGCGGAACGGCGCGGCGGTAACGCGCAAGGGACGTTATCATTTGAAGGCGGCGGAAAACCGGGATGAACTTTTGCCCATTGAGGAGGGATGCGGATGTTATGCCTGCCGCAATTTCAGCCGGGCTTATATGAGGCATTTGTTGAACTCGGACGAGATTCTCGGTATTGTTCTGCTGACCATGCACAATCTTTATTGCTATATGAAGTTCATGGATGAAATCAGAGGCGCCATAGAGAATAATACATTTGGACGAATGCTGGAAAATATCAGGGCAAGCGGAAAAAACATTCAACGTCCAACGTTTCCGCCTGAAGCGGATCCGCCAAGGCGGAGAACGTTCAACCCCTTGAACGTTGGATGTTGAAAGTTGAACGTTTTCTAGGCTTAATTATCGGAAACACCATACATATCAAGAGGAGGATAAGAGCATGAATACCGTTGCAAATTTTATCACGCTTGCCATGGGCGGGATGCCCGGAGGAGCCGGAGCCCAGGGCGGACAGCAGTCGCCGATTATGATGATCGGCTGGGTGGTGATCATGCTGGCGCTCTTTTATTTCCTGCTGATTCGTCCCCAGCAAAGGAAAGAAAAGGAACGTCGCAATCTGATCAGCAACATCAAGACCGGCGACCGGGTCATTTTCGGCGGCGGCCTGATCGGGATTGTCGCCAATGTCAAGGAGCATGTTTTCACGGTTAAAATCGCCGATAATACCAAGATAGACGTCCTGCGCGGTGCGGTAACCAGGATCATTCAGAAGGACGAAGAACTTGGGGTAGCATCAAAGGAGTAAATCAAAATGGATAAACACGCACTTTGGAAATGGCTGTTGTTGATTGCCCTGACGGCGTTTTCGCTGGCGCTGGTCATCCCGCCCAAACAGAAGATAAAACTGGGTCTGGACCTCAAGGGCGGCATGAGTTTCACCGTCCAGATCAATCGCGCGGAACTTGAAAAGCAACTGCGCGAGGAATACAAGGACCTTGCGGAAAAAGAGATCCAAAGCCGCGTGCCGGCCACGATAAAACACGCCCAGGAGCAGGCCTTGGAAATCATCCGCAACCGGGTTGATGCTCTCGGCGTGGCCGAACCGCAGATTTATCCGGAAAAAGATGACCGCATCATCGTCCAGATCCCGGGGCTCAAGGATGAGGACCAGGCCCGCGCCGTCAAGCTGATTCAAAGCGCCGCCTTTCTTGAATTCAGCATGGTGCATGAAAACAACGACAAACTGGTGGAAGAATTGTTCAACAAGGGCCTGGCGCCGGAAGGGTTCAAAATCGTTTCCTTAAGCGGCCGCGGCCGGAGCGGGCGCGATGTCTACAAACGCGATCTCCAGGCCATTCCCGACGACCGGTATAACGCCGAGTTCCGCGCCAAAATTGAAAAATTTCAGGCCCCGCCCGGTTACCGCTTCATGCTGGAGGAAATCACCGAGGAAGGCCAGAAATTCTATGCGCCGTTTTTTGTCAAACAACGTTATGAACTGAAAGGCGACACGGTCAGAAATGCCGGCATTGAATACGATCAGCTTGGCCAGCCGTATGTTACCCTGAAATTTGACGCCAAAGGTGCGCGCAAGTTTGCCCGTATTACGGCCGATTACGCGCCCGGCGGAGCAAAAAATCCCAGTCCGGACGGCCGCCGTTATCTGGCGATCATCATGGATGGCACCCTGTATTCCGCGCCATTTCTTAAAACGGCCATTTACGGCGGCGAAGCGATTATTGAAGGCAATTTCAGCCTGAAGGATGCGCAGGATTTGGCGATTGTCCTGCGCGCCGGCTCTTTGCCGGTGCCGGTGGATATTATTGAGTCCCGGATGGTGGATCCTTCCCTGGGGCATGATTCCGTTGAAAGCGGAACACGCGCCGCAATCTACAGCGGCATTATCGTGGTGGTCTTTATGGCGGCCTATTATCTGCTCGGCGGCGTCGTGGCCGACATTGGCATACTGTTTAATATGCTGCTTCTGCCGCTGGCCATGATGATTACCGCAGGCTTTTTAAGCCTTTTTACAGGGAACACGTCGGGCGCGCACATCGGCCTGCCGGTTTTGACTCTGCCGGGTATTGCCGGCATTGCCTTGACAATCGGCATGGCAGTTGACGCCAACGTGCTTATTTTTGAGCGCATCCGCGAGGAACAGAACGCCGGCAAAAGGCTCGCGGCGGCGATTGAGGGCGGCTATCACAAAGCCTTCCTCACTATTCTTGATTCCAACCTCACCACGGTCATGGCCGCAGTGATCCTTTTCTTGTTCGGCTCCGGCGCTGTCCGCGGGTTCGGCATCACGTTGACCGCCGGTATTATAGCCAGCATGTACACGGCCCTGACCGTGACACGGATGATATTCAACCTGATTGTGAAACATACTTCCATGCCGTCCTTGAAAATGCTCAATGTGATCAAGCCGACCAACATTAATTTTATCGGCTTCAAAAAAATCGCCATCCTGATTTCGGTGGTGGTGATCGGCTTGTCATGGGCATATACCATCAAACAGGGCCTCTCCGATCCCGGCACTGTGCTTGGCACGGATTTCACGGGCGGCTCTTCAGTGACGTTTAATTTTGCCCAGAAGCAGGAGGTTGAAAAAATACGCAATGTGCTTGAGGGAGCGGGAATATCCCAGGCGCATATTCAATATCAGAAGGAATTGGATAAAGGCGTTGAATTGCTTCAGGTCCGCGTTCCGTTCGGCATGGGTGACAAGGCAAAAAGCTCAATGTTGTCCTCTTTTGGTTCGGCCGGATTCAAAGTGCTGAGCGAGGACACCATCGGTCCGCAGATCGGCAGTGAAATGACCCGGCGGGCAGTCTATGCTCTGATCTGGGCGCTGGTCGGCATGATTATTTATATATCCGTGCGCTTCAAGTTTGCCTATGCCGTCGGCGCGGTGGCGGCCCTGATCCACGATGTTCTGGTCAGCGCCGGTGTTTATTGTCTGCTCGGCCGGCAGATTGACATGACCATCATTGCCGCGTTACTCACCATCATCGGATTTTCAGTGAACGACACGATTGTCATCTTTGATCGCATCCGGGAAAAGAGCAAGTCGCTGGTCAATAAATCGTTCCTTGAAATCTGCAACATCAGCATCAATGAGACTCTTTCCAGAACGATCCTGACTTCCAGCACTGTTTTTCTGGCGGTGCTGATGCTGCTCATTTTTGGCGGCGGCGCCATTAATAACTTTGCCGTGCTCTTTTTCATCGGCATTATCACCGGCACCTATTCCACGGTCTTCATTGCCACGCCGGTCATGATGCTTTGCCGGCGCGAGAAAAAGTCCGGGGTTTGACGGCATTGAAGGTATGGAAAACAAAACCGGTTGATGAAACCTTTGCCAGGCAACTGGCCGCCGAACTGCATCTGCCGCCGATGCTGGCCAATATCCTGAGCGGTTATGGCTTTGCCGATCCGGCCTCGGCGGCAAAATTTCTGGACCCCAGGCTCAGGAATGTTTCCGATCCCTTTCTTGTTCCGCAGATGGAGAAGGCCGTCGCCAGGATATGGCAGGCCGTCGCCGCCAGGGAAAAAATACTGGTTTTCGGCGATTATGATGTGGATGGCATTGCCAGCGCCGTTCTTCTGGCGCAGGTCCTGCGCCGGCTGGGCGCCGAAGAAGTTGTCCCCTGCCTGCCGAACCGTCTCGGTGAAGGATACGGCTTGAGCACCGCGGCGTTGCAGAGATGCCTGGCGCACGCCAATCCCAGTCTGATTATTACCGTTGATTGCGGAATAACGGCCATGGAATCAGCTGAATATCTCGGAAAGAAAGGCATTGACCTTATTATTACCGATCACCATGAGTTGGGGGAGACTCTGCCTCCCGCCGTTGCGGTCGTTAATCCAAAACTGGGCGCGTCAGATTCTTTGAAAATGTTGTCGGGTGTGGGTGTGGCTTTTAAACTCTGCCACGCTTTGCTTAAATATGGCAAAGCAAAAGGGTTCCCAAAGGCTGATTTTGATCTTAAGGAATATCTTGGCCTGGTGGCCCTGGGCACCGTGGCCGATATTGTTCCCCTCCTTGATGAAAACCGCATTTTCGTCCGCCACGGTCTGGCAAAACTGAATTCTTCCGACTCGCCCGGGTGGCGGGCGTTGAAGGAAGTGGCCGCGCTCAAAGGAGGTCTGGATACTTATCACCTCGCCTTTTGCATCGCCCCACGGCTGAATGCCGCCGGCCGGCTTGAGTCGGCGGAAACCGCCCTTGAGCTTTTCCTGACAAACGACGAAGCGCGCGCCAAATCAATCGCCCAACAACTTGACAAAGCCAACAGTGAAAGACAGGCGATAGAAGCAAAAATTTTAAAGGAGGCCGCTGCGGAGATTGACGCTTATTTCAGGCCGGAAACCCATTACGGAATCGTGGTTGGAAGGCGTTCATGGCATATCGGTGTGATCGGCATAGTGGCTTCCCGGCTCGCCGGCAAATATCAGCGGCCGGTGATCGTGATCGGGTTTGGTGAAGACGGGGCCGGCCGCGGATCGGGACGCAGTATTGAGGGATATAATATTCTGAACGGATTGGCCGCTTGCCGGAATCTGTTGACCGCCTGGGGCGGGCACGCCATGGCCGCCGGAATGGAATTAAATGAAAAAGACTACGCGCAATTTCAACAACTTTTCAATCAGGCGGCCACGACGGCATTGAAGGATAAAATAAAGCGCCCGGTCCAGAGGATTAACGCCTGGATTGAGCTCCAAGAAGTTTCGGATGAAAATTTCAAGGCGTTGGAGCGGCTGGCGCCCTTTGGTCAGGACAATCCCAAACCGGTCCTGGCCGCGCGCGGCGTGAGAGTTGCCGGTGTGCCCCGCGTAGTCGGCAAAAAACATCTGCGGTTTGCGGTTTCCGAAAATGGCAAAAGGTTTACAGCGATTGCCTTCAATTATGCTGGAAGCTTGATAAATCGCGCTGAAGGCGCGATAAACACGGCCGAACGAACGCCGCCGGAGGGACTTATTGACATCGCTTTTCACATCAGAAAAAACAGTTTCAACGGCTCCGAAAATCTGGAACTGAATGTTCTGGATTGGCGAAAAACCTTGCCGACGGAGCGGAACGAATAGATCCTACTTCGCTAAATTTATCCGTTTAATGTGAATACTTTATCTGATGGGAGGGACGGCGTGCCGCCGTCTAATTCGGCGGGCAGTATGCCCGCCCTCCCTTGATCTGAAAAATTTCAAATATGTTTTGATTAAACTTTAGATGGCATTGCTGGCGCGAGCAGATCAAGAAAAAGCGCATCCGGGAACCGTGTCCGCAACCAAGTTGATTTACCGGTGCCACGCGGTCCAAATAGAAAAAAACTCTTTTCCGGACAGGATAGGAACCGTGGTGTCGTTTTCATAAAGCAAAAGATACCAGCACGCTAACCGATTTGCAACGACAAAATGACGGCGGCGCTGTCAATAATGCGGGATTATTGACGATAGTGATTATGAATATACGGTGCGCGTGTTTCATGGTGACGAATCGGGCTAATTGCAAAGGTGATTTCAAAACTCGCTCTGCAGAATTGCATTTTTAATTTGCCGATAACTTATTATTGGTTGCCCTTTTGAAAAATGCAATAAAACAGTCGTTTTGACAAGTGGACAAATCATGACAACGCGAAGTATCATGCCGTCAATAAGCGAAAGGTTTATTCCGGAGGAATAATATGAACGAAAAGAATTTGATCGCGCATTGGCCGCTGAAAGGCGATACCAGGGATGCGGCAGGCGACAATCATGGAACAGGCTGCGGCATCAGTTTCTGCGAAGGGCCGGGGGGCGCTCCGGGAAGCGCCGTCAAAATGAATGCTCCGCAAAGCGTTATTGAAGTCCCGGACAGTCCCGCCCTGCGTTTTGGTATGAGGGATTTCACCATGGCGCTGTGGGTGAAATGCGAAAAGACAATGCGGGGTCCCTTCGGCGATTTGTTCTCAAAATTTGATCCGGCGGCCCGCTGCGGATTCAATTTTTCTATTGCCGGAACCACGCCGGCCTACAGCGGCATGACCGATACGCGCCATGTCCATTTTGGCATTGACGACGGCTACATCGGCGAGTGGGAAGACTGCGGCCGCCCGCTGGCCTCTAATCCGTTGATCACCAGTCTTGTTCCGTTTGAAAATGAATTGTATTGCGGCATTGCGGACGCGGATAGGCCGCAGGATGCATGTCATGTCTTCCGCTGGACCGGCGGTCAAAACTGGACTGACTGCGGCCGGCTGGGCCATGAGCCGAACCATTTATCGGTCCAAGCCATGTTTGTTCACCAGGGAAAACTTTATGCCGGCACCGGTGTCTGGGACTGGGTGCGGGCCTCCGGCAAGGATAATTTTAACCCGGGGTTGTCGCATGTTTTTGTATACGAAGGCGGGAGCAAGTGGCGGGACCTGGGGCAGGTCGGCAAAAGCGTGCGCGTGCTTTGCATGGCCGGTTTTGACGGATCTTTGTTCGTCGGACTTGACCGCGCCGGCGGCGGCCATTGTTTTCGTCTGGATGGGGAAAAATGGGAGGATTGCGGAACGCTTAACGGCGACAATGTTGAGGACCTTCTGACGCTTGACGGCGCGCTTTACGGCGCCACCCACGGCATGATTTACCGCTATGAAGGCAGTCAGAAGTGGACCTGCATCGGCGATCATCCGTATAAAATCACCCAGATTCACTCGGTGGAGGTCTTTGGCGGCAAAATGATCATCGGCACCTGGCCCCAGGGCTATGTTCTGCGCTATGAAGGTGAAGCACTCCGCGGCAATCTGCCCGCAGTGCTATGCACAGCATTGCAGGCGGGGCCGCGGGACAATCCGCCAGTGGCGGATCGAGTCTTTGCGGAACCCTCCGAAGCCAACAACTCCATTCCCCCATGTGAGCAACAGGGCTTATTGGCGAAGGAGGGCGGCGATAAATGGACAAACATGGGCCGGCTGGGAATTGTGGAAGGTTTGAAAGAGATCAACGAAATTAATGATCTGGCCGTCCATAACGGCAAATTATATGCCGGGGTTTTGCCCAAGGCGCAGGTCTACCGCTATGAATCCGACGGACACTGGACGCTCCTGCGGAGCCTGGCCAACCGGCCGGAGTATGACGAACAGACTACTGCGACCTGGAACCGCATCACCTGTCTGGCGTCGTTTCGCGGTAAATTATTCGCTGGCACGGGCGCCTGTCAGGCGCGCGCCATAGACATTGATAAAGACCAGACCGTGGGCCGGGTCCATGCTTTGCAAACCGGCCAGATGGTGAGTTATGAAAATGACATCGGCCATGAATGGACGCATCTGGCCGCCGCGCGGCGCGGGAATCAACTGGAATTATTTGTCAACGGCAAGAGTGTGTCCAGTTTGCGCTTACCGCCGGGCATCCATCTTGATTTGAATAACCCTTGCCCGCTTCTGATCGGCCAGGGCGCGCAGTCGGCGTTCAGCGGCGCCATCGCGGACGTGCGGATATACCAGAGTGCCTTGGCGCCCGACCAAATTCACGGACTGATGAGAGCTTAACCGGCCGGGTTCAGTTGATTTTGACAGTCCTGAACTGCGGCAGATAGGCGCGGTTGCGCGCCAGCATGGTTTGCACCATTTGTTTGATTTCCGCCAGCGAAAGCACAGCCGCCGACAAGGGATCGTAAGCGACGGCGTGAAACACCAGTTGTGGATTGCCGGTCAGGGCCGCCTCCACCGCCATTTCCTCAACCGCGATGCTGATATTGTTCAAGGCGGCCAATTGCGGCGGCAACGGGCCGACATAAGTCGGATTAAACCCGCGCCGGTTGGCGAAAACCGGCACTTCCACGCAAGCATCCTGCGGAAGATTCGGGATGATGCCGGTGTTCGGCACATTGCCGTTAAACTCAAACGGCTCGCCGCCCATATAGGCGTTGATAATGCTGGCGGCATATTCCAGACCTCTTTTCAAATCAAGCGGCTTGGAATCATTCAACCACTTATGTATGTCTTTTTTCCAGGTCGTTTTTTTCTGACGGTAGTAATTCAGAATAAAGGCATAATGACCCGGGTTCCAGTTGGTGCCGCGCGTGCAATATTTTTTGACCAAATCCGGACGCTTGCGGAACCACCAGTTGTATTCCGAATTGTGGCCGCTGGATTCCGTTACATAATAGCCGAGCTGTAAAAACATTTCATTGCGCACCTGTTCTGCATTGCGGATTTTAGGGTCGCGCATGGCTTTGCGCAGTAATGGATAAGCGTCCTTGTGATTCCTTTCAAACTTCAGAAACCAGGACTGGTGATTGATGCCGGCGCTGACGTAAGTGATTTCATTCATGGGCGCCTTGATCCAGCGCGCCAGTTCGTGCGCCGTGCCCTGCACGCTGTGGCACAGCCCGGTTACCCTTATTTTCGTTGTCCTTTGCATGGCGCGGCAGAGCATGGCCATGGGATTGGTATAGTTCAGGAGAATCGCGTTGGGACAGAGTTCTTCCATGTCCCGGCAGATGCCGAGCATGACCGGAATGGTGCGCAGCGCCCGGAAAACGCCGGCCACGCCGCGCGTGTCGCCGATATTGATGTCAACGCCGAACTTTTTCGGGATGGTGATGTCATATTGCCAGACATCCACGTCTCCGGCCAGGATGGTGCAGAGCACTGCATCAGCCCCTTTCAGCGCCTCGCGCCGGTTCATGGTCGTGATGACCTTGGCCGGGTATTTGCCTTCGCGGATGATTCTTTCCACCGCCTGTTTAATGAAGGCAAGACGTTGCCGGTCAATATCCATCAAGACCAACGTGGCGTCTTTAAGCAATGGAAAGGTCAGAATATCCTTCACCAGACTGCGCGTGAATCCGAAACTGCCTGCGCCGATAAACGCTATTTTTGTCATTTTTGCGCCTCCTTTTTGATTTTGTCAGAACCGTGCCGGCAATAATGAATCATCAATAAATTACCGTTTTATACATTATGTTTTAAATTAATGGATATAAAAATATCATTTATTTATTTGAATTCAATGACCAATAATTGATATTAATTACCAGATTGTGATGCAATGACAAAAAAAACGGGAAAAGAAAGATCGGCCACGGAAACATCGCGCGGCGGCTGTCTTGAGGAATCATATGCATCTGAGGAACGCTCAACGGAACTATGGGGAGTCCGTTTCCAGACCGCACAGCCCATGCAGGCGTTTCCGCAACTGCAGTTGATCATATCCGAACGTCAGACCAGCCCGGGCTATCACTACGAGGGAAGGTTCCGTTCCTCGGAGCGGCATTGTCTTTTCAAGTTCACGCTGGCGGGCGAAGGCTGCTTTCGGTCCGGCCGAAGAAAATACCGTCTGCCGGCCGGCTGGGGATTCCTTTGCGAAATAAACGATCCGGCCACGGCTTATTATTATCCCGACGGAGCCCAAGCGCCTTGGGAATTTGTGTATCTTTGTTTTACAGGTCCGGCTGCCACGTCCATGACCCGCGAATTTGTGCGGCGCTATGGGCCGGTTTTTCAACTGCCGATGGACACCGGCTTTGTCCCGGAGATCATGATATGGCAAAGACATGACCGACAGGAAGCGCGGCTCACACCGGCGGCGGGCGCGCGGATTGTCGCGGGGCTCTTTGCGGCGCTGGCGCAAAGCAAAGCCGCGCCGGACCAGACCGATGTCGGCTTTGCTCTGGCGCGGGAGGCCCAGCGGCTGATTCACAGATATCGGCATCAATTCTGCAATGTAAAATTTTTATCCGCTCAACTCGGCGTCTCCCGCGAGCATTTGAGCCGGGTCTTCAAGGATCAGACCGCGCAAACGCCCTATCAATATCTCCTGCGGGAAAAAATGCTGGCCGCCTGCCGCCTGCTCAAGGAGACGCGGCTGACGCAAAAGGAGATTGCCGCAAAGATGGGCTACAATGTGCCGGCGCATTTTACGCGGGCCTTCAAACGCATCATGCATCTCACCCCCCGACGTTTCCGCGCGGTGGGAACAATTCCGACTCAATGATATCTACTCTATGCATAGGAAATTCACAACATTGAACATTCAACGTCCAACTTTCAACGGAACGAATGGGGAAACTTATATTCCCGTTCAATGTTGGATGTTGGAAGTTGAACGTTTCCTATGAAATGTCCTCGCCATAGGTCGGGATCTAACTGAATGCCGTTATTTCCCCGCCAGCAGCTTATTTATCGCCGCCGCGGCGCGCCGGCCTTCGCCCATGGCCAGGATCACTGTGGCCGCGCCGAGCACAATATCGCCGCCGGCATAAACGCGGTCCAGCGATGTTTTGCCGTTTTCATCCACGATGATATTGCCCCACTTGGTGGTGGCCAGCCCTTCCGTGGTCTGCTTGATGAGCGGATTGGAATCATTGCCGATGGCGCAGATCACCGTGTCAACTTCCATCATGAATTCACTGCCCTTGATTTCAACCGGCCGCCGCCGGCCGGATTCGTCCGGCTCGCCCAGCTGATATTTCAGGCATTCCATGCCGGTTACGCGGCCATATTCATCGCCGACAATGCGCTTGGCATTCTGCAGGATGTGAAAAATAACGCCTTCCTCCTTGGCATGGGCCACTTCCTCCACCCGGGCCGGCATTTCAACCTCGGTGCGACGGTAGACAAGATGGACTTCCTTTGCTCCGAGGCGCACGGCCATCCGCGCGGCATCCATGGCCACGTTGCCGCCGCCGAGCACGGCCACCTTGCGCGACAGGTAAATCGGGGTTTGCGCGTGTTCCCGGTCGTAGGCGCGCATCAGATTGGCGCGGGTCAGGTATTCATTGGCTGAAAAAACGCCCACCAGATTTTCGCCTTCAATGTTCATGAATTTCGGCAGGCCCGCGCCCGTCCCGATAAAGACGGCGTCAAAGCCGTCCTTGTCCATCAGGTCTTTCAGATGCCGCGTGCGGCCGACGACAAAGTTGGTCTTGACTTCCACGCCCATGGCTTTCAAGGTGTCAATTTCCAGCTGCACAATTTCTTTTGGCAGACGGAACTCAGGGATGCCGTACATAAGGACGCCGCCCGGTTTATGGAAAGCTTCAAACATGGTGACCGCATGTCCTTCGCGGCGGACGTCGGCTGCAACGGTAACGCTGGCCGGGCCGCTCCCGATCACGGCAACTTTTTTGCCCGTGGGCGGTTTGACCTGCGGGGTTTCAACCTTGCCTTGGGTGCGTTCCCAGTCGGCCACAAACCTCTCCAGCCGGCCGATGGATACGGCTTTTCCCACATCGCGCAGTGATTTTCCCACTGTACACGGCGCCTGGCATTGGGTTTCCTGGGGGCAAACCCGGCCGCAAACCGCCGGCAGGAGGCTGTTGCGTTTGATGATATCAATCGCGGCCTGAAAATTGCCCTGCGCAACAGCGGCAACAAAAGCAGGAATGTCAATGCGCACCGGACATCCCTCAACGCACGGCATGTTTTTGCATTGCAGACAGCGCAGGGCTTCAAGTTGGGCCTGCTCCGGCGAGTAACCGAGCGCCACTTCGTTGACGTTGGCCCGTCTTATAACCGGATCCTGGCTGGGCATTTCCTGCGCCGGAATCTGCAAACGGTCCTTGGCCTTCAACGGCTGGGGCCGGGCGCGGATTTCGGCGAGCATTTTATGCGCCTGTTCGGCCAGTTCTTCTTTGGTGTGATGGATGTTCAAGTTTTTTTGTCCAAGTATAAGAGTTTTAAGTATGAAAAGTTGTCATTCCCGACTTGCCACGCGCTGCGCGTGGCGAGATCGGGAAACCATAAAAAATTAATACTGGATTCCCACTTTCGTGGGAATGACAGAAGGGGACGGTTTGAAATTAACTTGTGCATTTTGTGCCTTTTTGTGGCTGATTTAATTTTTCCATTTCCATCTCCAGCCGGCATAAATCGCGCGCATGATCTTCCTGGTCTTTGTAGGCCTTCAGGCGTTTCATCATGTTGTCAAAATCAACCAGGTGTCCGTCAAATTCGGGCCCGTCCACGCAGACAAATCTGGTTTTACCGCCGACCGTCACGCGGCATCCGCCGCACATGCCCGTGCCGTCAACCATGATTGTGTTCAGGGAAACAACGGTCGGCACGCCAAAAGGCCTGGTTGTCTCGGCGCAGAATTTCATCATGATCGGAGGGCCGATCGCCACGGTCAGATCGGGTTTTGGATTGCGTTCGCACAATTCCTTCAAGGGCGCGGTAACCAGCGCCTTCCGGCCGTAAGAGCCGTCATCGGTGCAGACAATCAGTTCGTCGGAGAAAGCGCGCATTTCATCTTCCAGAATAAGCAGGGCTTTGGTGCGGGCGCCCATGATGACAATCAAGCGGTTGCCGGCCTGTTTCATGCCCTGCACTATTGGGTACAGCGGTGCCACGCCGATGCCGCCGCCCACACAGACCACGGTGCCGAATTTTTCAATATGCGTCGGCCGGCCGAGCGGTCCGACGAGGTTTTCAATTGATCCGCCCTCATTGAGCGCTGCCAGCCGCCGGGTCGTGCCGCCCACCACCTGAAATATGATGGTAATGGAGCCTTCCTGCGGATCGGCATTGGCAATGGTCAGCGGGATGCGTTCGCCATAGTTGGTGTCAAGCTGGATAATGACGAATTGGCCGGGACGCCGCTCGGAGGCGATGAGCGGGGCGGCAATGCGCATCATAAAAACATCTTCGGACAATTGCTTTTTGGAAATGATTCGGTGCATTTTACACTTCCTTCGTAAAAAACGCTTTTCTAATCAAATTAAAATAAATGATGTTCGTCAAGAACAAATCCATGGATTTCGGGGAGGACGTGGCCGTGTCATGCTCACGGCTCACCGGGACGGTTCGCCCTACCAATCTAAAATATGTCCGAAACAGGTGGGGCGAAGCCTCCCTGGCCCGCCGAAGCTTCCGAGCGAAGGAGGCTGGCTGAGCCGCTACGCGCATCAAGAACCGAGCATGACGCAGCCATGCCGGGGAAAAAGAGTCGGCCGTGACACGCGGCGGTTATTTTGATGGCTGGCGCGACTTTTTACGGATGACCAGTGAACAGCGGGCTTTATCCGTTTCGGACATGTCAAATTCATAGCGGAAACCAAGCGGCTCCAGAATGCGCCGGTAAAGCACATCACAGTGCCGGCAATAATCGGCATAAGGTTTGAGGTGTTTCCATTCCAGCAGCCGGCCCTTGGAGGGGCAACGATGCATGATTATTTTTAAGACACCGGCTTTTTCATCCACTTCCATGGTGAAATTCGCGGCCTCTTCGTTCAAGGTTGCTTTCCAGTAATCCCAGCACCCCCGGATGCCGCGCTTTTTGACAAGGCGTTTGAGCGAGGAGGAAAGATATTTATCGGAAAAAAAATTCCAGAAAGCCTTCACCGCCTTTTCCCCGCCCTTTTTTTCAAGGAATTTGAAAAGTTCGCTGTAGGCGGCGATGAATTCAGTGCAGGAAATCATCTTTTCCTCCGGTGAAGCCGGGCGGAACTGCGGCGGAGCAAAGCTTTTGGCTGCGAAGCCGAGTAGAACCGCTGGACACTCCGGCCGGTCTTCTTGTCATAGCTCACCAGTTCATAGGCAAAGGGCGTGCCTTCGCAGATGGCTCCCTGCACCGCGCGTTCGGTTTCCTTGAAAAGCGGCGAAACGGTTTGGCCCATTTTGTGAACATGTTTCACGGCGGGACAAAAATCCGTTTCCAGGCGCAGTTCATCCTTGGAACAGTCAATCCGGATGACCGTGTCTTCAAGGGCGTAGATTTTTTGAAAATACTCTTTTAAGGCAACGAGACCCCGGCGGCGTAAATCCCGGGTCAAAGGGGCGTGAAAAGCTTTGGCATACTGGCGCAGATAACACCGGACGCCGTCCGGCCCGAAATGTCGGCGCACATGCTCCAGGGCCAGATTGAGTGCGCCGTGGAAATCTTTGTGCTGGTAGACATTATCGGAGGCTTTGCACCGCATGATTAATTTTGCCATATACTACCGATATTATATTTTCTGCAAGCTTGTCATTCCCACGAAAGTGGGAATCCAGTTTTTTTCTTTTCTGGATTCCCGCCTGCCACGTCGCCCCGATAAATCGGGGCAAGTGGCCACTTGTTTGACGACGTGGCGCGGGAATGACAGAATTGATTAAATATTATGGCAGAAGCCATTCCTTGTTTTGTTTTAAGGTGTGTTCAATGGCGCGCCGGCAGGAGGGGGAAAGCGTGAAATGAGGATAATTCCGCCATGTTTTAAATATTCCCATGCGGATCAGGAGCTGTTTTTCACCGGCCAGCCAGCAGGCAACTTTTTTGCCGCCATAAACCGCCCACATCATCCTGTTCATCCTGACCTGAATTTGTTCGGCCAGTTTCAGGTTGCCGGCGCGCACGGCCTCTATGATTTTACCGGCCATGTAACCGTTAAATACTCCGCCACCGAGCAGGAGGCCGTCATAACCGGCTTTGATATATTGGACGCAACGGAATTCATCGCCATCCAGCAGGAGCAGGTTCGGCCGGCGTCGCTTTGCCTCAAGGGCGATCTCCATCCGCTCGGGCAAGGTGGAACTGTCTTTTATAATTCCCACTTTCTGTTCCTGGTAAATATCCCGCAGGACTTCGTTCGGCACAAAAACGGAGCCGAATTTTCCGCGGTCATAAATGCCGATTGGCAAAGGACTGCGGCGAATGGCATCGCAATAGATTTTGTGGATGTTGCGCGCGGAGGAGTTGTAAATAAAATATGGCGGAGCAATCACGGCGATGTCCGCGCCCGCGTCGCGCGCCATGGCAATATTATCCAGAATTCTGGCCGCGGAATTATCCGTAACCTGCACGGCAACCGGCATGCGTCCGCGCGTATGGCGGATAACGTCCTGAACAAGCGTTTTGCGCTGGACATTGGTTAGCCAGGGACCTTCGCCGTTCGTGCCGCAGACGAACAATCCTTTAATCCCCAGCCGGAAATGATGCGCCACCATGCGGCGCACGCTCGCGAGGTCAATTTCCATTTTGGAGGTAAAAGGGGTGGGCATAGCCGACCACACCCCGGCGGGAAATAAACGTTTTGGTATCATAGATTTTTTCTCCAAGCGCCCCACGCTTTCCCCTTTCTTTTATTCATAGACGAACCATGATTATTTCTGAATCTAGAATAGACGAAAGCCAGGGGCCGGGTCAATGGCAAGGCACTGGTATTATTGGCAGACCAGTGAAGAGAGGCAAGAGAGGAACGCTTTAATTTGCGGGCGGCGCCGCCGTGGCGCCGCGGATACAACGCGGCATCATCCAGCGCGGACACGGTTTAAGATAGCCGGCGGTTGACAACTGGACCAGCATGCGGACGCACCGGCGCGCGAAGGCGTCCCGGTTAATGGCATAGCGGCTCATTTCCGGGATGACGTGTTCCAGAAATTCGTTGTCGTCCCGGCAGATCAGGGATATATCCCCGGGCACGCGAATCCCTCTACCCAGCAGGTAAGTGAGGGTTGTTAAGGTGTGTTCCGAGCGTGAAATCAGAAATGCGGTCGGCGCCGGTTTTCTGGATAAACAAGCGTCCAGGACGCGCCGGATGTCTCCCGTGCTTCCGTTGTGCCGAACGATTCTGTAAGGCGGGGTTTCCTGTCCCAGTTGGGACAAGGCGTATTGAAACCCCTCTTCGCTGGCAATATCGCCTCCCAAACCTGACCGGCGAATCAACAGATAAATATGCCGGTGGCCCAGCCGCCAGAGAAAAGACACGGCATGCCGGCAGACGGCCCGGTAGTCAACATCCAGATTCGGCAGTTTAATCCCGGGATGACATGAGCCAAGAATCAAAGCGGGAATTCTGTTTTCCATAAACCATTGCTGGGTTTTGAACGAGGTGGTCATCAGCATCCAGCCGGCCGCGTGGTAGTCGCTGACCAGGCTGTTCAACTGTTGATGCCGGGCATGTCCGCGCAGGTGAATATCCGTGAACATTTTCATTTCATAACCGGCGCGGTTCAGCCCGTGTTCAATCGCGTTGATCATAATCTGCGAGTGCGGTTTATATCCTTCCCGGGACAGTTCCTGAAAACACCCGATAATCCGGGAGGGCTCCCCCCTGCCTTTGGGCCGGATGGCAAGAATTTTATATCCCCGTTGGGGATAGGCGCGAATTATTTTTTGACGCTGTAATTGAATCAGCGCGGCCCGGAGCGTGGCGCGGCTTACCTGGAACTGGCGGCTTAAAATCCGTTCCCCCGGAAGCCACTGCATGCGGGTGAACCGATGCAGTTCCTGTTTCAAGACCTCAACGAGCCGGGCCGCCATTGATTCCCGTCGGATAAGCTGACTCATTGTGCCTGTGTCTGTCATAAATGTTCCGGATGCCGCCAGCAACTATAATAGGCGGACGCGCTTAAGGGTCAAACCTTAATTTTGTTCGGGCCGGTCAGCGGATAAAACTTTACGCTGGCTGTTTTTTCTGCAATGATTAACTAAATAAGACTTTGACTAACTGTCAAGCGGGGAACAAAGAATGAAAAAAACTTTTGTGCTGGATACCAACGTCCTCCTGCATAATTCCAACTGCGTTGAATCGTTTGCCGACAACACCGTGGTCATTCCCATGGCGGTTATTGAGGAACTTGACAAGTTCAAATCCAACAACGACGAGCTCGGCCGCAACGCCCGCCAGGTCATCCGCCGCCTGGACCGCCTGCGCAAGCGCGGCCGGCTGGGCGAAGGCGTGCCCATGGAAAACGGCGGCGTCCTGAAAATAATGGTTGATAAACAATTCACCGGCGGGCCGGAATTGGAAGAGGACATTCCCGATAATAAAATCATCCGGCTCGCTTATCATCTGCAGAAGAGCGGCGAAAAGGTCATTTTCGTCTCCAAGGACATCAATGCCCGCCTCAAGTCGGATGCGCTCGGCATCCAGACCATGGATTTTGAAAAACAGAAGGTCAACTTTGACGAGCTTTACACGGGCTACCGGACCGTGCGCCTCTCACCGCAGAGGATCGCCGAATTTGAACAGAACGGCATTCTGAAAATAAAAATTCCCACCATTTTCCAGAATGAATTTGTGATGCTCACCACCGAAAACGGTTCCCAGCCGGCGCCGGAAAGTGAAGCACCCCGCGGCAATCCGCGGGGCATCTTTGCGGAATTCTCCGAAGCCCCAACCCTCCTTCGCCAATGCTACTCTGCGAAGTCAGCGAAGGCTGCCTTCGCTACGAAGCACGAGGGCTTCGGAGGGTTCTCCTCGCCTTCATCCCCGTGGCAAGCCACGGGGTATTCGGCGAAGGAGAACAAGGCGCCGGTCATCGCCCGGGCGTCTGATCAGGACACCCTGATAAAACTTTCGCCCCAGTCCGAAGGCGCCTGGAATATCAAGCCGCGCAGCATTGAACAGCAGATGGCGCTGGAACTGCTCATGGACGAAAAAGTCCCCCTGGTTACGCTGGTCGGCTCGGCCGGCACCGGCAAAACTCTGTTGGCGCTCGCGGCCGGTTTGGAGCAGATCATCAAGCAAAAACGCTACGATAAAATGCTGGTATCGCGCCCGATCATGCCGCTCGGCAAGGACATTGGCTACCTGCCCGGCGATAAGGACACCAAACTGCTGAACTGGATGCAGCCGATTTTTGACAACCTTGCCTACCTCATGCGCGACGGCACGAATCCGCGCCAGTCAATCCGCGAAAAGATAGAGAAGCTTCAACGCGATCATGTTGTGGAACTGGAGGCCCTGACCTATATCCGCGGCCGGTCCATCCCGAAACAATACGTGATCATTGACGAGGCGCAAAACCTGACCCCGCATGAAATCAAGACCATCATCAGCCGCGCCGGTGAGGACACGAAAATGGTCCTGACCGGCGACCCTTCGCAGATTGACAATCCCTACCTGGATTCAAACAGCAACGGACTTTCCTATGCCGTGGAACGCCTGAAACCCCTGCCCCTCCACGGCCACGTTACGCTCACCAAGAGCGAACGCAGCACGCTCGCCGCCGCCGCAGCAGAGTTGCTGTAAGACAAAATAGCTTTTAAAACGCCCGTTTGGGAAAAACATGTCCAAATTTATTTTTTTTGCAACAGCCGTCCTGATTTTTTTTACAGGCGAATGCTCGTGGGCCGGATTCGCGCCGATCATTGACCCGGCCGGCAGGACTACTTGGCAGGCTGGGCCAGACACATCGGAGGCCATCAGCACAACCGATGGCATAAAATTTCCATGCGCGTTCAACGTAAAAACCTCGCGGGTCTACTGGGACTGTCCCGTTTCCGTTGACCTCACGAAATCCGTCACGCTGGAATTAGAATTATCCTGTCCAGACAGCGAAGCGGTCCAGTCAATCGGCCTTTATCTGAAGAGCGGCAAAGGCTGGTACCTATGGATCCGGCCGATTGTCAAATTCGGCCGCCAGAAATTCTTCCTGCAGATCAAAGACGCCGCTACGGAGGGCCGGCCGGCCGGCTGGAGCAAAATCTCGGGGGTGCGGGTCAGTTTCCAAAACAATCTGGCGGCAAATACTCAGATCACATTGCGGCGTCTTGCCGCGGGCAGCAGCGGCATAATTCTGGTCAAGGGAACGTCCTCGGCCCCGGATAACGGGGAACGGAAGGTGGCCGAAAAAGCAACCGAAAGATTGAGCAAATGGCTGGAAGACATGGGCGCGGCCCACTCGGTCCTGGATGATGGAGATATTTCCGGCGGCCGGGTCCGGTCGGCCGCAATCATCATTCTACCTTACAATCCGCATTTGAGCGGCGGGGAAATGCGCCAGCTGGAAAAACTTTCGGCCAACGGGAGCAAATTGATCGTTTTTTACAACACGGAGCCGCGGCTGGCGGAACTGCTCGGCATGAGACTCGGCAAATACCAGGCCGCCGCCATGCCGGGGCAATGGAGCACTTTTGTTTTTAATCGTTTTGCGCCGGAAGGGATGCCAGAGCGGGTGATCCAGGAGTCCGGCAATATTTTTACCGTTTTCCCGGCTTCGGAAAACAGCCGAATTATTGCTTATTGGCAGGATGCCTCGGGAAAAACGCTTTCCGATCCGGCCTGGGTCCAGTCGGATAAGGGATGCTGGATGACGCATATTTTGCTGGGCGATGACAGTGAAAAGAAAAAAACAATGCTAGCCTCCCTGCTGGGGCAATATACGCCGGGCGGCTGGAGAGCAACCGGACAAAATTCAAAAGAGAACGCTGCATTAGCCGGGAAGATCACAAACCAGGGCATAAAAAACAATGAATTCCGCGGGGTGTGGAATCATTCCGGCTTGGGGTTGTATCCGGGCAACTGGAACAGAACCTGCCAGGTCCTCTCCCAATCCGGCATTACGGCCGTGTTCCCAAACATACTCTGGGCCGGTGCGGCGCATTTTCCGAGCAAATATGTCAGCCAGATTGAAAGTTCAAAACCTTTCGGCGATCAGCTGGCGCAATGCGTCCGGGCCGCGCGCGCTTCCGGACTGGAAATTCACGTCTGGAAAGTATGCTGGAACCTGGCTTTTGCCCCGAAAAATTTTATTGAGAGCATGCGCAAGCAGGGGCGCGTGCAAAAAAACACCCGGGGTGAGCCGCAGAATTGGCTTTGCCCCTCTGATCCGTCCAACATTGCGCTGGAATTGAGCACGATTGAGGAAGTTTTGAATAATTACGACCTGGACGGCGTTCATCTGGACTACATCCGCTACCCGGACGCGAATGCATGCTATTGCGCCGGATGCCGGCAGAGATTTGAAAACTGGTGCGGCCAGAAAGTGAAAAACTGGCCGCGGGAAGTTGTCTACGGCCGGCAAAGCGGCAATTATAAAACGTGGCGCAATGCGCAAATCACAAATTTTGTGCGCGCGGTCCGCAATGAAATGAAAAAGATAAAGCCGCGCGCAAAACTTTCCGCCGCCGTGTATCCCAAATATCCGGACTGCACGGAAAGCATGGGCCAGGACTGGGGATTGTGGCTCAAGGAAGGTCTGGTGGATTTTGTATGTCCAATGGATTATTTCCCGAATGTCTCTTCTTTCCGCGAAACCGTCGGCCGCCAGCTGGCGCTGCAAACCAACGGCAAGCGAATTTATCCCGGCATTGGAGCGACTTTGGATGAAGGCGACCTTGACGCCGAAGTTTTTCTCGGACAAATAAGGGCCCTGCGCGAACGCGGCGCCGGCGGTTTCATGCTTTTTGACCTCAACCCCTCGCTGGCGGCCAATTTCCTGCCCTTGATCAGAAGCAAATAAGCCGTATTCCATAATTTCTTCCGCAATAAGATTTGACAGACTGAGTTTTCAGAATAATCTATGCAAGGCATAAGGCAAAAAATAGAATCACGTTTAACTTATCGGAAAGGAAACCATGAAAATTGAACTTAAGAAGGACTGTTCTTACGCTTTGCTCGTTCCCACCAGCATGGGGGTCCGGATCACGCCGCTCAATGGCCAGCCCGTGCACAGCAGCAACATGTTTTTTATGCAGGCCACCAGCGCCGAAACCAATGTGGCCAGCGTGGCCGCTTTCCTGGGTCTGCCCGTCAAAGTTTTAACCACCTTTGTCAAGGACAGCCCCGTTGCCCAGTTCATCAAGGATAATCTCGCCAGCCGGCATATGCATTATGAAGGCAAGGAAATCAAACAGGGCGGGCCGTGGGGTTATCGCCACCAGTTTAATATCGCCGACAGCGGCTATGGCTCGCGCGGACCGCGTGTGCACAACGACCGCGCGGGCGAAGTCGGCCGGACCCTGAACGTAAAGGATTTTGACCTTGAAAAGATTTTTGTCAAAGAAGGCGTGCAGATTGTCCATCTTTCCGGCCTGATCGCGGCCCTTTCGCCGGAGACGGGCATATTCTGCCTGGAGCTCGCCCGGGCCGCGAAGAAACACGGGACCCGGATTTCTTTTGACCTCAATTACCGCGCCTCATTCTGGAAAAACCGCGAAGAGGAACTGCGTAAAATATTTGCCGAGATCGCGGGCGTGGCCGACATCCTGGTCGGTAACGAGGAGGACTTCCAGCTTTGCCTGGGGATTGAAGGACCCGAAGCGGGCGGCAAGGGACTGGCCGCCAAAATAGAAGGATTTAAGGGCATGATTGAGCGGGTCAAGCGGGCTTATCCGAACGCGGCGGCCTTTGCCACCACGCTCCGCGAAGTGGTCAGCGCCAACCGTCATCTCTGGGGCGCCATTATGGCCGAAGGCAAGAACTGGCATGTGGTGGAGCCGCGCGAAATCACAGTGCTGGACCGCATCGGCGGCGGCGATGGTTTTGTGGGCGGAATGCTTTACGCGATTCTCAAGGGCTGGGAGCCTGAAAAATGGGTCCAGTTCGGCTGGGCGAGCGGTGCCCTGGCCACAACCCTTATGACCGATTACGCCCAGCCCGCGGATGAAGAGCAGGTCTGGACCATCTGGGAAGGCAACGCGCGGGTCAAGCGCTGACCGGTTTGTCTGCGCCTGGGACCGCGTTTAATGACCGTCCGGAAAAACGATAATGAGCGCAGACGTCCTGTTTTTTTATATCTGGTTTTTTTTCAGGGCGCTGTTTATTTTCCTGCTGATCGTGTTCCTGATCAGCGGGGTGGATGACCTGTTCGTGGACCTGGTGTATTTTATCCGCTCGGGCTGCCGCGCCATTTTCCGCCGCCATCTGATAAAGCCCGTAACCCGCGACCAGCTGAACGCTGTCCCGGAAAAGCCGATTGCCATGATGATTCCCGCCTGGGATGAATCCGGCGTAATTGCCCGCATGCTGATCAATTCCTGCATGACCCTGGACTACCGCAATTATCATATCTTTGTCGGCACGTATCCCAACGATGAGGCGACTTTTCTGGCCGTGAACAAAATCCGCGAAATTTATCCGCAGGTCACGGCCATCGTCACGCCGGACAACGGTCCCACGAACAAGGCCGATTGTCTCAACCGGATCGCGCACGGCATTTTCGCTTATGAAAAAGAAAAGGGCGTCAAGTTTGAGATATTTGTCATGCATGACGCGGAGGACATTATCCACCCGCTCTCCTTCAAATATTTCAATTATCTCATCCCGCGCATGCACATGATTCAACTGCCGGTCTTTGCCCTGGAATGGCATGCGGCCCGCTGGGTGGCCGGGATTTATATTGACGAATTTGCCGAGCTGCACAGCAAGGACCTGCGCATCCGCGAGTTTCTTTCAAACACCGTGCCGTCCGCGGGCGTGGGCACGGCCCTCAGCCGGGAAGCCATTGAGTTTCTGGCCCGCAAACATCAACAGCGTATTTTTGACATCCGCTCCCTGACGGAAGATTATCAGCTGGGCCTGCAACTGGGGGAATTGCAAGGCAAAAAAATATTTCTCCAGCAAGCAGTTGCGCGCGTTGAAACACGCAAACACTGGCTGACCGGCCGGCCGGTTGAGCGTAAAATCCTTGAACCGATCGCCACCCGCGAGTTTTTTCCCCATTATTTTTCCGCCGCCGTCCGCCAGCGCGCGCGCTGGATCATGGGCATTTCCATTCAGGGCTGGCGCTTGGGCTGGACCAGCTCGCCGGGCGCGAACTACTGCCTCTTCCGCGACCGCAAGGGACTCTTGACCAACCTGCTGGCGCTGGCCGGATATCCGATCGTGATTTACTGGCTGTTCGTCTGGCTGGCGGAATGGCTTAATCCGGACATTGCGATTCCGCCGCTGGTTGAATCAAATGAAATTTATTTTCCGTTCATGTGGGTCGTGATGGGGCTGCTTGTCTGGCGCCTGCTCAACCGCATGGCGGCCGTGGGCCGCTATTACGGACTGAAACAGGCCCTGCTTTCCGTGCCGCGCCTGGTGGTGGCCAATGTGGTCAATTTTTGCGCCACGGTCCAGGCCATCCGCCGCTATCTCCAGAGCCGGATTTCCGGCAAGTCTCCGGCCTGGCTCAAGACGGCCCACGCCTATCCCAGCGATGATCAACTCCGTCTCTTTCACCGTAAGCTGGGCGATCTGCTCCTTGAAAGGCGGCTGATCACCACGCGCAATCTTGAACAGGCCCTGCAGGAACAGAAAAAAACGGGCAAAAAACTCGGCGAAATACTGGTCGCAAAAGGCGTCCTGAAACAGGAAGATCTGGCGGCGGTCCTGAAACAACAATGAACGTGCGGCATTACAGATTGATGATCGCGCTGGCGGTGAGCGTGGCCGCCATGCCCCTTTCCGCGCCGGCGTCTCCTTCCCGGCCGGATTTGCCGACTTCATCCCGGCGATACGGCATCTTTGAAACCCAGAGAATCCGTTTCAAGAACGCTCCCTTGTTCAAACAGGCCAATGGAGCGGTCATTAAAGGCGATGATGACCGGGCCATCCGTCTCTTTCGTGCAATCCTGGCAAACGATCCCGGCAACAACCAGGCCAAACTTGCGCTGATTACTCTTTATGACCGGCAGGGACAATACCGCGAAGGCATTGCGCTTTGCGGCGAACTTATTCGCGCTTATCCCGATTATGCCGCCGCCTATCATTCCCGGGGATATCTGGCAATGAAGAACGGCCGGTTTGATCTTGCCGCTGAAAGCTGGGAGGAGGAACTTAAACATTTACCGGCCGATGATAACCAGCGGCGAAAAGTTTTATTCGCGCTGGGCCAGGCCTATGGCCGCGGCCTGCGTTACTATGATGCCGAGCGCGTCTATGCCGAAGCATTGTCCATTTCATTTGATGCGGACACGGCGCTTGCGTATGTTTATATCCTGCAGGCCGTCCATAAAACGGAAAAAGTCCGCGCAGTGCTTGAACGTCTGCTCGCCACAACATCCGCCCCTTCGCTCCGATCAAAAGTAATTTATGAACTGGCCATGCTGGAATATCTTGAAGGCCATTATCGCGCATGCCGCGAGCGTTTAAACGCCCTCCCCGAACAGCCTGCTTCCGCGCAACTGCTGGCCGGCATGGCCTTCATGAAGGAGGGCATGAGCGGTCCGGCGCTGGAATATTTTAACCGCATTGAACCGGGGCTCCTCGCGCCTGATGAGCGCTGGAACTTTTACCGCAACCGCGCCTACCTCAACTTTGACCAGGGATTGTCCCGGGAGTCCTTCCTTGACGCGGAAGACGCTCTGGACATGGAGCCTTGCGCCGACATGGCGCTCCTGCGCCTGAAAGCGTTGGCCAGCCTGCGTTTTTACGATGATGTTGAACGGGAAGGGCAAATGCTGCTGAAGTCGGAGAAAATTCCGCTCACGGCCGCGGAAAAAGGCCAGGCGTTTCTGATAACCGGCCGCTGTCAGTATCTGCGGCAAAACTATGCAAGCGCCATTGCGAGCATGACCAACGCCTTTGGGCTGGATAGTTCGCTGACCGAAACATTGTATCTGCAGGGCCTGGCGCATTACGCCCGCGGCGAATACCAGCAAACGGTTACGAATTATCAAACCTATTTGGACTTGAATCCACAGCCTCCCGCCGCTTTCTGGGGCGATCTGGGCCAGGCCGAAGGAAAACAGCGGGAATACAAAAAAGGCACGGCCGCGCTCGGGAAATCGCTGGCATATCATTCCGTGGATGTGGCCACGCTTTCCGACCAGGGTTACCAGTTCATGAAGTGGAATCACAACCGGGCATCCAAAGATTCCTTCCAGCGCGCCATAGATTTATACGCCGATCTGGTCCCGCGCGTGCCGACGAATGAGACGTCCCCCTACCGGCGCGGCGAGACCGCCGCCAAGGAGGAATACACCAAACTGGATAAAATTTTCAGCCTGCAGGGATACTTGAGCCAAAATACCTATGATTTTCCCACGAACGCCGGCATTTCATCGGTCCAGGGCGCCCTGCCCTCGCAGTATGGCCTGGAACTTGCCTTAAGACCTCCATTAATCGGATTCCGGGATGAAAAAATTCTGGAAATTTTCGGGGATGTGCTGGGCAATTTCAAGAAAAACTCCTGGTCGCCTGACCAGGATTCCTACCAGGGCATGGCCGGCATCCGCTACAAACCATTTTCAAAAGTGAATTTCAACACTTCCTTCGCCAAACTAATGAAAATCGGCGACAACTCCGAAGACAACTGGCTTTGGCGTAACATGGCCTCCTGGGAACGCGGCGAGAAACCAGCGCCGGATGCATCAGCCAGGTTGAACATAAGATTATTTGGCGACGCCGGATATTACCTTGAAGAGCGTTCCCGCTGGTATGGTTATCTGGATGGCCGCGCGGGTCCCGCGTTAAAGCTCAGTCAAAACGCGCTGCTGACTATTCCGCAGGTCATGGGCATACTGCGCGGTGAAACAAATGACAGCTCTGATTTTGGTTCTTATGGTTTGCTGGGCCTTGGCGGCACGCTCCGGCTTTTTGATCCGGAAAGACGCTATACTATCCATCGCTTCTATTTTGATATTTTCGCTTATTATACTGTCGGCCGGTTCAAATCCACCCCGGAAAGTTTTGACCAGCCGGGCTTCAACGGTTTTATGTTCGGAATCAACGTGGTAAAATGAAATTTTTTATAAAATATAATTTTGTTTTTTTTGCAATTATGGCGGCCATGCTTGCCAACAGCCGTCCGGCTTGTGCGGGAGAAATTTCCGGAACATTCATCCAGCTCAACCGCGCCGCGGCCGGTAAAACGCGTGAACAATGGAACCTCATGCTGAGCAGGATGAAGGCCATCGGCGTCAACACGTTGATCGTTCAATGGACAGCCGAAAGCCCGGTGATTTATTTCAAGGATAACGACCTGGATTTTAAAGAAAAATACGATGCAGTTGAACGCCTGATGGAGGCCTCCCGCGAACAGGGCTTGGCTTTGATGCTGGGACTCCAGAACGACCCGGCCTTCTGGCGGGAAATCACGGCCCGCGACAAGGCCCTGCGCGACTATTTTCTCATTCGCCTGGCCCAGAATGAGCGGCTGCAAAAGGCCCTGTTAAAATCTTTCGGGAAACAGGCTGACTGGGTCGGGTATTATATTCCCGATGAAATTGACGATCTTTCGTGGCGTGATCCGGGCCGGCTGAGAATCTTGAAAGATTATCTGCGCCGGACCATCCAAAGCCTGCGCGCTAACGACCCCGGCCGTTCCATCGCGGTCAGCGCCTTTTTCCGCGCGCGGACGGCGCCGGCGGTTGTGACGGATATGTTCCGTTATTTAACAAGCGATATCGGGCTGAATTATCTTTTGCTTCAGGATGGCGCCGGCGCAGGCGATCCGCCGCCGGAAGTTTTGCACTTGTATTATCGTTCGCTGTTTGACAGCGGACAATGGCACAAACCGGAACTATGGATTGTGCTTGAGGCTTTTCGTCAAACTTCCGGCAAGGACGAACCGTTCGCGGCGGAATCCGCTCCGCCGGAAAGATTTTCAGGACAGATTAAAGCGGCTTCCGGATTTGAACGCAAAATTGTCTTTTCGTTTCCGGAATACATGGATCCGGAACGCGGTCCGGCGGCGCAGGCGCTTTATGAAAGCCTGTTGCCGTGATATTTCGCTGGGGTCATCCCGCTTCGCTGAACCAGCTTTGCAGGGCAAGACGACCCCGGCTGCAACTCCGCCAAGCAAGTATGCCTCCGATTAATTAAGTATTAAGGTTAGGTTTGACCCCGATTTTGTCTGGATGAGGCCGGCCTAAAATTCCATCAATGCTTTGACAATGCGTTCGGCGGCGTGGCCGTCGCCATAAGGATTAACGGCGTGCGCCATTTTTTGATACTCAGTTTTAGTATCCAGAAGTTTTTTTGCGTTTTCCACGATTTTTGCGCGGTCGGTCCCTACGATGCGCACGGTGCCGGCCGCCACCGCTTCGGGGCGTTCGGTCACTTCGCGCAGGACCAGGACCGGCTTGCCAAGACCCGGCGCCTCCTCCTGCAGTCCGCCGGAATCGGTCAACACCAGGATTGATCTTTTCATCAGGTAAACCAACGGCAGATAATCCAGCGGCGGCGTAAGAGTTATCCCCGTTGTTTTTCCCAGCAGACGGTTGACCGGTTCCTGGACATTGGGGTTGGGATGCACCGGGTAGACGATATGGACATCGCCGGCATAAGTTTCGGCCAGGTCACGCAAGGCAAAACAGATTTGCTCCAATGGAGCTCCGAAATTTTCGCGGCGGTGCGCTGTCACCAGAATCAGACGCCGGTCCCAGGGAATTTTAGCCAGAGGGCCTGAGGCTGGATCATAGGGACGGTCCGCCACGGCATAGAGCGCGTCAATCACCGGGTTGCCCGTGACCCGGATCGCCTTGTCCGCGATGCCCTCCCGCAGTAAATTTTCGCGGGCGAGCGCGGTCGGCGCAAAATGAAGGTCGGCCACGATGCTGGCCACCCGGCGGTTGATTTCCTCGGGAAACGGCTGATATTTATCGTGCGTGCGCAGGCCGGCCTCCACATGGCCGATTTTGCTCCGCGCATAAAACGCGCCCAGGGCGGCCGCCAGAACGGTGGTCGTATCGCCCTGCACCAGCACCCAGTCCGGGCTTTCCTCCCGCAACACGGGCTGCAGTCTGGATAAAACGGCCGTGGCAATCTGGGTGGGCGATTGATTGGCCTCCATCACATCCAGGTCGTAATGTGGCTTGATGGAAAAAAGCGCCAGAACCTGATCAAGCATGTCGCGGTGCTGGGCGGTAACGCAGATGCGGCTGATAATCCGGCCGGGATGGCGCTCCAGCTCCTTTATGACCGGCGCCATTTTGACCGCTTCCGGCCGCGTCCCGATAATGGAAAGAATTTTCATTTATTCAGATGTTTCATTTCTTTATAGCAGGAAAGAAACACTTTTACAATTTCCGGATCAAACTGGGTTCCGGAACATTTATTTATCTCCGCTGCGGCGTCCTCCGCAGAAACCGACTTGCGATAGACGCGGTTTGAACAAAGCGCGTCAAACGCGTCCACGACCGCGAACAGACGCGCACCGAATGTAATCGCATTTCCCGCCAGACCGCGCGGATAACCACGGCCGTCGTAATTTTCATGGTGCTGATAAATCATTTCCGCCTCCTCCTGGAGAAAGGGAATGTTCTTCAGGATGTTGTGGCCGATGGCCGCATGTTGACGGATGCTATCCCTTTCGGTTTCGGTCAGGGAACAAGCTTTTTGCAGAATGGCGTCCGGGATGCCGATTTTGCCGATGTCATGCAGGAGCGCCCCCCGTTTGATTTTTACAATCTGCTCCTCGCTGATGTTCATGCGCCGGGCCAGAAACGCGGCGTATTCCGCGACGCGCCGGTCATGCGCCACCGTGTCGGGTTCATGCACCGTCAGCGCGGCGGCCAAAGCTTCCATGGTCGCCATGTAGGAATTTTCCAGCGCGGTCGCGGTTTCGTTCAGGGACCGGGTGCGTTCATCCAGCTCCTTTTCCAGCTGTTGCCGGGCGGTTTCAAGTTGCCGGCGCAGGCGCCGGTTTTCCACGCCGCGTTTGAGAGCAAAGGTCAGCTCATCAAAATTGACGGGTTTTTGCATAAAATCGTAGGCGCCGGCGCGAATGGCCGCAATGGTGTTATCCACCGAGGCGAACCCAGTTAAAACAATGCAAACTATTTCCGGGGCCATGGATTTAATGGCCTTAATGACGTCAATCCCGTTCATCTCCGGCATTTTGAGATCAATGAGCGCCACGTCAATCTGGTCCGGAATTTCCCGGATGCGTTCCAGGGCCCGGCGCGGGCTGGTCTCAGCCAGCACGGTAAAGCCCGAAGGGGTCAGCATCTTTTCAAACATACTGCCGATGATGAGTTCATCGTCAATGATCATTATTTTTCCCTGTTTGTCCGGGATAGCCGGTTCTTTCTCCGGCAGGCCGGCAGACGGAGCCGTCTCTTCTTCCCCGCGGACCACATCGCCGGCCAGGCCGATTTTTCCCTCGCCGCTTTCCTTGGCCAGGTAACAGGCGCGGTCGGCCAGCGACAACAAATCGGCCTCATTATCAATGCCCGGATGATCACTGCTGGCCACGCCGATGGAAACGCTCATTTGCAGGGGATAGCGATCCTCACAAAATACATGGTTGACCACTGCATCCAGAAGCCGCTGGGCAAATACCCTGGTCTGTTCTGTGTCGGCATTGGTCAGAATTACGGCAAACTCGTCGCCGCCATAACGCGCAAGAACATCGGTCCGCCGGGCGACCCCTTCAAGAATCCGGGCAAATTCTTTCAGAACAGCGTCGCCGATCATGTGGCCGTAATTGTCGTTGAGCGATTTGAATTTGTTCAAGTCCATCATCAGCAATCCGATCGGGTAACGGTAACGCCGGCTGAGCTGCCAGGCCCTGCGTATTTCGTTTTCAAAAGAGCGGCGGTTGTTGAGGCCGGTCAACTCGTCCCGGACAGCCAGGCTTTGCATATGGGATAAATCGGGAAAAATTCTGGCTAAATGGTTGGTAATATGGCAAATATACGATGTTTCCGCGCCGGAATACGCCCCGGGTCCCGATGCGGCAAACGCCAGCATGCCCTGCAGCTGCTGGCCGGCCACCAACGGGATTACGAACAGCGACCCGATGGCATTGACGGAACTGTCCGCCGGAATCTGGCTATCATTTTCAACGACCACGGCCCGGTCAGCGGTCTGGCCGCTGCCAAGCAGCTTGTATCCGGCCAGCATTTCATTCTCCATCTGCTCCAGAAACGATTCCGCGACCGGATGGATGACCTTCAGTTTCAGGGCCGGATAATTTTCACGCGTGGTGAAAGAGGCGGAAACCCGGCAGGGAATCATATTGCCGATCCCCTCCTGTAAATAATCCAGCAGGGGGAATGTTTGATGATATTCCAGCAACTCCGGCAGAAATGCGCGCAGTTTTTCAAGGAAAAACAACATGCGGTTCAACGGCAGGTGCACGGCGGTTTGCATTACCTGCTGTTTATGATGAAACGCTTCCTGCACTTGTTGCCGTAAATCTTCGGTCCGCAATGGCGTTGCCAGCCGGAAGCCGGGTTCTTCCAGCATAAACGCCGGCGGGACATCCTGCCGAGCGGGCTGGCCAAGAAGCATCCCCTGCAGCCAGGGCTGGATGGTCCGCGCATACCGCATCAGGCGGGCATCATAAGATGGCAGGGAAGCGTCAATAATGACCAGATCAAATTCGCGGCGCAAAAGCGCCTGGATCATATCCAGGGGGGTGAACACTGACTCCGCAAGACAACCCGCCTGTTCCAGCGCCTTTTTGACGGCCTGCTGTTCTTTCGGCGACGCGCTGAGCGTCAGCACCCGCGCCTGATCAATATTGCTCATAATATGATGCCATTAAATTCCGGCCCAAAGCGTCTGTTTGATGCTTCCTTTCCCATAATATGGTAAATTTAACATTATCAAAGCAAAAACCTTGACTTTATTTGCCCTGATAAGGATATTTCTAACATCAGCATCCATTGTGTGGCGCGACAGGGCATGCTGGCATGCGAGGAGTTTATGAAGACAGCCAATAAGATCGGACTTTCCTTCTTTGCCGTTACCGTTTTCTGCGCGGTTACCGCCCTGTCTTTTTTGTATTTTTTTGCCAGCAACAATCTGCGGCAGTCGGTTGAAGAAAAATTGGAGTCGGCCGCATGGTCCCGCGCCCATCACGCCGAAACCTATCTCCTGATGCTGAAAATTTCCGTCGGACAGTTGTCCAAAAGCGTTGTGTTGGAAAATTTGTTAAAGGCATCCGACAGGGAAAATCTCCGTGAGAGCAGGGAATTCGGTCCGGCCATGACCAGATTGAGAAGGACAAAAGAAAGCAACCCGTCAATCTATGAGTTTTTTCTGTTGGACAAGGCCGGCAAAGTCGTCGCCTCCAGTGATGAAAAAAGCATCGGATTGGATAAATCCGCGGACGCCTATTTTCTCGGGGGACACAAGGAAATATTTATCAAGGACGCTTATTATTACGAGCCGTTGGGCATGCCTTTGATGGCGGTCTCCGCCCCGTTTTTGGACACCCAGAGCGGCGAATTGCTAGGCGTGATTGTGGCCAGGGTTAAATTGGATGATTTATGGAATATCACTGCCGAATGGACCGGTCTGGGCAAAACCGGCGAGATTTACCTCGTCAACAAAGAGGGGTTCATGATCACTCCTTCGCGGTTTTTGAAAGACACGTTCTTGAAACAGAAAGTGGATACCGAGGGCGTCCGGCAGGCGTTCCTGCACAGAAACATGATTCCGCATCAGGAAGTAAGCATTTATCGTGATTATCGCGGCGAACCGGTTCTGGGGGCGCATAAATACATTCCCCAGATGCAGTGGGCCCTTCTTGCCGAGATCAATGTCAAAGAGGCGTTTGCGCCTCTGGCTGAACTTAACAAAATACTGGTTGTTATTTTGCTTGTCGTGCTGCTTGCCGCCTGGCTGTTGAGCCGGCGCATAGCCCGGCTTATCGCCGACCCGATCAGAAAACTGCATGAGGGCATTGAAATAATCGGCCGCGGCAATTTTGACTATAAGGTGGGCACGACTACGAATGACGAGGTCGGCCAGCTTTCGCGCGCCTTTGACATGATGACGGAAAATCTGAAAAACACCACCACCACGATTGAAAGCCTCAACAGGGAAATCGCCGGCCGCAAACTGACGGAGGAAAAATTGCGGGAACGCACGGCGGAACTGTCGGAACGTGAGGAAGACCTTGTCATTACTCTGCGCTCCATCGGCGATGCCATGATCGCCACTGACGCCGAGGGGCGGGTAACGCGGATGAATGCGGTGGCTGAAAAGCTGACCGGCTGGCCGCTGACGGCGGCGGCCGGAAGGCCGCTGACAGATGTTTTCTATATTATCAATGTCAAGACGCGGGAGAAGGTTGATAATCCCGTCCAGGAGGTGTTGAAAAAAGGCAGGGTAATCGGGCTTGCCAATCACACGGCATTGATTGCCCGGGACGGGGCCGAGCGCCAGATTGCCGACAGCGCCGCGCCGATCCGGGATGCGCAAGGCCATGTCCGCGGCGTGGTGCTGGTCTTCCGGGATGTAACTTCCGAATATCAGATCAAAGAGGCCCTGCGCGAAAAGACAGAGGAACTGGACAGGTTTTTCTCGCATGCCCTGGACCTGCTCTGCATCGCCGACACGGAAGGGTATTTCAAGCGTCTGAATATTGAATGGGAAGCCACGCTCGGTTACACGCTCAAAGAACTGGAAGGCCGCCGTTTCCTGGATTTTGTTCATCCCGACGACCTGCAGTCCACGCTGGCCGCCATTGCCGAACTCGCCTCCCAGCGGGAAGTGCTCAATTTCACCAATCGCTACCGCTGCAAGGATGGATCGTATCGCTGGATTGAGTGGCGTTCGTTTCCGGCCGGCCAGTTGATTTATGCGGCGGCCCGGGACATCACCGGGCGCAAGAAAGCGGAGGAGGAACTGCGCTTTAAGAACCTTCTCCTGGCCACCCAGCAGGAGGCCGCGATAGACGGCATATTGGTGGTGGATGACAAAGGCAAAATCATTTCTTTTAACCGCCGCTTTGTTGATATGTGGAATATCCCGCAGGAAGTGATCGCATCAGAATCTGATCAGCGCGCGCTGGAATCGGTGTTCGCCCAGCTTAAAAATCCCGTGGAATTCATGGAGCGGGTCCGCTATCTTTATGAACATCAGCGCGATACCAGCCGCGAAGAAATCAGCCTCAAGGATGGTCGGATTTTTGACCGTTATTCCGCCCCGCTCATCGGCGCCGACGGCGTCTATTATGGCCGGGTCTGGTTCTTCCGCGACATCACCGAGCGCAAGCAGGCCGAGGAAAAACTTCAGCGCGCCAAGGAGGACTGGGAACGCACCTTTGACTCGGTGCCGGATTCCATCTGTCTGATTGATGAAAAACACAAAATTACGCGCGTTAACCGCGCCATGAACAGTCTTTTGGGGATCAAGCCGGAGGAGGCGGTCGGACGAAATTGTTACGCCTGCGTTCACCATACCGACCAGCCGCCTGAGTTCTGTCCGCACGCGCAGCTCTTGAAAGACGGAAAGGAGCATCAGGCGGAAGTTTTTGAGGAAAGACTGGGCAAATGGCTTTATATCAGTGTTTCGCCGTTGCGTGATACTGAAGGGAAACTGGTCGGCTCTGTTCATGTCGCCCGCGATATCACCCAGCGCAAACAGGCCGAGAAAAACCTGATCCAAGCCAAAGCCGACCTGGAGAAGGCCTACCGGCAATTGCAGGAGGCCTTTGAGCTGGAAAGCAAACTCACCATTCAGGCCCAGGCCGCCAGCGCCGCCAAGAGCCAGTTTGTCGCCAATATCAGCCATGAAATCCGCACGCCCTTGAACGGAATCATGGGCATCTGCGAGCTTCTGCTTGAAACCAAATTGACCAATGAACAGCTGGAATACGCCCGGATCATCAATTCCAGCGCGGAAGCGCTCCTGAACATCATCAATGCCACGCTGGATTTTTCAAAGATTGATGCCGGCAAGATGGAACTGGAGCACATTGATTTCAACCTCAGGGACATCGTGGAGGATATTATCAGCGTGCTGGCGGTCAATGCCGCCAAAAAGAACCTGCAGCTGACCAGTTTTATAGAGCCGGCGGCGCCCCTCCATCTCAACGGCGATTACGGCCGCCTGCGCCAGATTCTTTTCAACCTCATCGGCAACGCCATAAAGTTCACGCAGGAGGGCAAGATTGATGTCAAAGTTGAACTGGTTGATGAGAAGTGTTCTGGTTTCGGTGTTCAGGGTTCTGGGGGGAAGGAACAAACACCGAACACTGAACCACTGAACACCGGACACCTTCCGGCCGTTTCCCTGCGCTTTTCCGTGCGCGATACCGGCATCGGCATTCCGGCCGACAAAACCGATTTCCTGTTCAACGCCTTTTCGCAGGCGGATGCCTCCCTGGCGCGCAAGTTTGGCGGAACTGGATTGGGGCTGGCGATATCCAAGGGGTTGGCGGAACAGATGGGCGGATCAATCGGGGTGGAAAGCGTCCCCGGCAAAGGTTCAACATTCTGGTTCATTATTCCATTCCTGAAACAGCCGTCCCGCGCCCAAACCCCAGAAGCCATAACAGTATTCGGAAAATTTCCGGAAGAAAAAAATGAACGCGAATCCCGCAGACACGAACAATACCAGCCCGGCCAGCGCCTGCGCATTCTCGTTGCCGAGGACAACATGGCCAACCAGAAAGTCATTGTGGGGATCCTGGAAAAACTTGGACATTCGGCCGTGGCCGTGGCCAGCGGCGGGGAAGCGGTCAAAGCGCTGGAAATGGTTCCCTATGACCTGGTGCTGATGGATATTCAGATGCCGGAAATGGACGGATTGGAGGCCGTCGCCATCATTCGTGATCCGAATTCACAGGTGCGCGACCACGATATTCCCGTAATGGCGCTCACGGCGCATGCCATGGAAGGCGACCGCGAAAAGTGCCTGGCGGCCGGCATGAACGGGTATATCACCAAGCCGGTCAGCATAAAATCCGTCGCCGATGCCATTACCGGCATCGTTGCCGCCGGCAGCAACAGCGCCGACGACACGGCCATTCAAAAAGGCGAAGCAGCGGTTGTCTTTGATGACAAGGCCCTTTCCGAACGGCTCTCCGGCGACAGCGCTCTGATCCGCGAGGTCGTGAATATTTTTCTGGAAGAAACGCCGAAGAACATGCGCGAGCTGGAAAAAGCCGTTAAAAGACAGCAGCGGGATGGCGCCATGCGGCTGGCCCATACCATCAAGGGGGCGGCCGCCAATGTCAGCGGCCAAAAACTTCATGCCGTGGCGCGCAGGATTGAAAAAGCCTGCGATGCGGCCGAGTGGCGCGAGGCGGAAACGCTGGTCCCCAGATTAAACCGGCAGTTTGAAGCGCTGGAGCGGGCCATGCGGGAGTATTTGAAAACAGTGAGCTGAAAAACCACGGATTACACGGATGAAAGGCAAAACGCGTGGCGGGACAAATACGTTTTGCATGACTGTCATTCCCGCGAAGGCGGGAATCCAGTCCGTCACAGGCGGATAGATCTGGATTCCCATTTTCATGGGAATGACAGAACAGAGTGAGAGAAATCTTTTTCTGAAAGAAAGCAAACCATGCAAATACTCATTGCGGAAGATGATTTAACGTCACAATTGATGATCAAAGCCATTGTTGCCAAGGCCGGTTATGAACCAATTGTGACCGGCGACGGCCTTTCGGCTTATGAAATACTCACCAAACCCAATGCGCCGAAGCTGGCGGTCCTGGACTGGATGATGCCCGGCATGGACGGCGTGGAGGTCTGCCGCAAAGTCCGGGCGCTTAAAACCGATGACCCGGCTTATCTTATTCTTTTGACCAGCCGGGATGACAAAAAAGACATAGTGCACGGTCTGAAGGCCGGGGCCAACGATTATGTTGTCAAGCCCTATGATGTTGAGGAGCTGCTGGTGCGCATTGGCGTTGGCCGTAAAGTGGTTGACCTCCAGGCCTTGCTTTCCGGCCGAATTGAGGAACTTCAGGCCGCCCTGGCCCAGATCAAGACTCTGCGGGGGTTATTGCCGATTTGCATGTATTGCAAAAAAATACGCGATGACCGGCAATACTGGCAGCAGGTTGAAAACTATGTTGCCACCCACACCGAGGCCCAGTTCAGCCATGGCATCTGCCCGGACTGTTACAAAAAATATGTTCAGCCGGAAATTGACAAGATTAAAAACAAAGGCGCCAGATAAGGAACGCTCCGGCCAGGACGGCCGCCGCCAGAATAAGTTTTAAGAGCCAATGACTGTCCTGGCGCCCCTTTTCAGAACGATCCCGGCCGGCAGAAAAGGCCGGCCGGACGCCGGATTTAACGCGCCGTTTACTGCGCAGCATGGTGCTGGCGCCCTCGGGCACCGGCGCGGACAAAGGCGGCCGGTTGTGAATAACCTCCTCAAGATCGTCCAGAACTTCCTGCCAGGTTTGATGGCGCATTTTTTTGTCCCGCGCCAGCATTTTTTCAATCAGCGAGGCGGTGTTGTCGGAAACGGCCGAGTTGATATCCGTCACATCGGGCATATGCTCGGTCAATTTTCTGACCATGGCGCTGATCCCGGGCGTTTCGGCAAACGGCGGCTGGCCGGTCAGATAATGATAGAGCGTGGCGCCGAGCGCGTAAATATCGGCGCAGCAGTCCACTTCGTCCTCCCCCTGGGCCTGTTCCGGGGCGCAATAATGAGGCGATCCAATCATGGCGCGGCCCACGGTTATGTTGGGCGACAGGTGATCCATGGTCTTGGCCAGGCCCAGGTCGGAAAGCTTGACCGTGCCGTCATCATCTATGAGGATGTTGTCCGGTTTGATATCGCGGTGCACCAGCTGGGCGCGGTCCCAGGCGTGTTCCAGCGCCACCGCCACCGATTCCGCGATCAATAGCGCGCTTTCCTCGTCCAGTCTTCCTTTGCGCATGACCCGCTCGCCGCTGGTCTCGCCGGCCACATATTCCATGATGAAAAAATACACGCCGTTGTGATCACCGGCATCGTAAATCTGGACAATGTTGGGGTGGCGTATTTTGGCCGCGGCTTTGGCCTCATGCCGGAAGCGCAGGAGATAAGATTCATTGCCCGCCAGGGACGGCGGCAGGATTTTTACGGCCACTTTGCGGCCGAGCGACAACTGCACCGCCAGGTAAACCGTGCCCATGCCGCCCTCGCCGAGCACGCCGATAATCTCATAGCCCGGTATGACAGGATACGCCATAAAATACTTAAAGCTTTTTAGACTGTAGACTGAAGGCTATTGGGATTTCGGATTGCCGATTTTTTATTCCAAAACAATCCTAAATCAACCTGCAGTCTAACGGACTACAGCCTATCCACCTATTCCACTGTCACCGACTTGGCCAGGTTGCGCGGCTGGTCAATGGGGCATCCGCGCAGTTTTGCCACATGATAGGCAAACAGTTGTTCAATAATCACCACGGGAATCGGCGCGGCAAAATCGGCGCAGCGCGGCACACGGATGACGCAATCGCTGAATTTGCCAACCTCGGCGTCGCCTTCCGTGGCAATGGCAATGACCGGCGATTTGCGCGCCCGGCATTCCTGCATATTGCTGATGGTTTTGGACTTGCCGTGAATATCGGGGACCGCCGCCACCACCGGGACATTTTTGTCAAGCAGAGCGATCGGGCCGTGCTTGAGCTCGGCCGCATGATAGCCTTCCGCGTGAATATAGGAAATTTCCTTTAATTTGAGCGCGCCTTCCAGCGCCACGGGATACATGTAGCCGCGTCCGATAAAAAAGAAGTTTTCCGCCTGGGCGTATTTTCCGGCAATACGCCTTATTTCGTCTTCCTGCGCGAGGGCCGCCTGCGCCAGCTGGCTCAAGCGCATCAATTCGCGCACCAGGTCGCGTCCGGTTGAGGCGGACATGCGCCGCGCCCGGCCGAACAAAATCGCCAGCATGGCCAGCGCCGCCACCTGGCAGGTGAAGGCTTTGGTGGAAGCCACGCCTATTTCCGGCCCGGCATGGAGGTAAATTCCCCGGCCTGTTTCGCGCGCGATGGTGGAGCCGACCACATTGCAGATCGCCAGCACCTTGGCGCCTTTGCGCATGCCTTCGCGCACGGCCTCAATTGTATCGGCTGTTTCGCCCGACTGGCTGATGGCCAGCAGGCACGCATCCGGTTCAATAATCGGGTTGCGGTAGCGGAATTCGGCGGCCTGGTCAACCTCGGCCGGAATGCCGGCCAGTTCTTCAAATAAATACCGGCCCACCATGCCGGCATAAAGCGAGGTGCCGCAGGCCGCAATCATGATGCGGCTGACCCGCGCCAGCTCGGAAGGCGTCATGCGGATGCCGCTCAGTTTTGTTGTGCCGTCATTTTCCATGAGGCGGCCGCGGGTGGCATTAATCAGCGCCGCGGGCTGTTCGTGAATTTCTTTGTGCATGAAATGCTCATGGCCGCCTTTTTCTATCTGCCCCGGACTCCAGTCAATATGGGTCATTTCGCGGCTGACCGGCACATTTTTCAAAGAGCTGACCTCAAAACCGCCGGCCCTGATCTCGGCAATATCGCCGTCGTTCAGAAACACAACCTGCTTGGTGTAATTGATAATGGCGCTGACGTCGGAGGCGACAATCATTTCGCCGGCGCCGACGCCGATGGCGAGCGGACTGCCTTTGCGCGCCGCAATGAGCAGATCGGGATGGCGCCGGGAAATGACCGCCAGCCCGTAAGTGCCTTCAATGTTTTCCAGGGCGGCCGCCACGGCGGCCTTCAGGTTGCCGTCGTAGCAGGCCTCAATCAGATGCGCCAGCGCTTCCGTATCGGTTTCGCTGGAAAACACATAGCCTTTCTGGACCAGCCGCTCCTTCAAAGACAGATAGTTTTCAATAATCCCGTTATGGACAATGGCAAAATCGCCGCTCCGGCTGAAGTGCGGATGAGCATTGGCCTCGGTCGGGGCGCCGTGCGTGGCCCAGCGGGTGTGCCCGATTCCCAGATGGTAATCCGCGCTGCAGAAGTCGGGAATGGCGCGTTCCACTTCGCCGGCCAGATCCGCAATCTTGCCGGCCACCCTGATCCGCGTCAGTTTGGAATCTTTCTTTGAATAAAGACAAATGCCCGCCGAATCATAACCGCGGTATTCAAGCCTCTGCAGCCCCGCCAGGATAACGCGGCTGGCGTTGTTCTGCCCGATATATCCGACTATTCCGCACATTGTTGTTCTTCCCCTTCTCCGCCCAGCAGTCAGAGGTCAGCGATCAGAGATCAGTCAATCTGACCGCTGATCTCTGAATACTGACTTCTGTCTTAGTATTCATCGGCGCAAATACGGCAACGTATTGGCATATACGGCTCAGCCGGAGGCTTCGCCCTACCTTGGCGCTGATTCGGTAGGGCGAGGCGTCTCTGCCGAGCCGCAAAATACGTTAGTGAATTTATGAACCAGAGTACTTAGTCAAACACCGGCTTCCTGACGATCAACACTTCTCTTTCCTTGCCGGCGGAAATCATTATGATCGGTATGCCGACTTGCTTTTCAATCGTCTGTAAATATTTTTTTGCCGCGGAAGGCAGTTGCGCGAATGACCTGGCCTGGCCGGTGGGCCGCTTCCAGCCGGGCATGAATATGTAGTCCGGCCGGACCGCGGCCGCATCCGCCGGATTTTCCGGCCATTCCGTCAAACTTTTGCCCCGGCAGCGATAAGCCGTGCACAAGCCGATCCGGTCAAAGGAATCCAGAATGTCAAGCTTGGTTACGACCAGGCCGTCCAGACTGTTCAATCTGACCGCCCGGCGCAATTGCACCAGATCCAGCCAGCCGCAGCGGCGGGGTCGGCCGGTGGTGGCACCGTATTCGCCGCCGGCCGCGCGCAGTTTTTCGCCAACATCATTGTCAAGCTCGGTCGGAAACGGCCCTTCGCCCACCCGGGTGATATAGGCCTTGGTCACGCCGATGACTTTGTCAATGAAACGCGGTCCCACTCCGGCGCCGACGCAGGCCGCCCCGGCGATGGTATGGGAGGAAGTAACATACGGATAAGTTCCCGCTCCAATATCCAGCATGGTCCCCTGCGCGCCCTCAAACAGAATATTTTTTCCGTTCCGCCGGCCTGTTTCCAGAATGAGTCCCGTGTCGCCGAGAAGCGGTTTGAGCCGGCCGGCCTTGGACAGGATATCTTTTGCCACGCGGTCCACATTGCAGACCGTCCGCATTTCCCGCGCGGGAAGCAGGCCGCGTTTGGCTTCAAAACATACTTTCAGGCGGGCGCGCAGAAGTTTTTCGTCAAAAATATCCGCAAACCGCACGCCGGTCCGGTCGGCGCGGTCGGCATAAGCCGGGCCTATGCCGCGCAGGGTGGTGCCGATTTTGGCCTTGCCCAGCCGGCTTTCGTTCTTTTCATCAAGGGCAATATGGCAGGGAAGAATCAAATGCGCCTCCGCACTGATGCGCAAACGTTTTGATATTTGGGAGGGATTTATTCCAACCTCATCCATTTCCTTGATCAGTTTGCTCAAATTGACCACCACCCCGCCGCCGATCAGGTTCAGGACATGGCGGTGCAGAATCCCCGAGGGCAGGAGATGGAAGACATGCTTTTCGCCGGCATGGTAAACAGTGTGGCCGGCGTTATCGCCGCCCTGAAAACGCACGACAATCTGCGCCTGGCCGGCGAGCGTATCCACCACCTTGCCTTTGCCTTCATCGCCCCATTGCGCGCCGACAATCACCACATTTGCCATGGGCCCCATCCTTTCTTTAAATATTCACCTGCCGAGCCTTTTCCGACTTTCTGGTTCCCTTAAATAATTTTCTTTGGAGACAATTTGTTGCCAGCCAGCGCTTAAACGGCTCGGCTTTTGATGAAGGAATAGATTGAATAATACGGAAAATACCCTCCGTATTAGCGCAATTAATCTTTTGGGGGCCGCCCTCGGTCTCAATCAGAAGGGGGGTGGCAATTTGCCCCCACCCTTTGGAAAGCTCTGGATCACGGCGGCGCATATCTTTAATATACCCATCGGGCTGAATGGAATCTGTTAAGACAGATACAACATCAACAATTACAAACCACCATTCATTTTTATAAATCGTCCTTCTGATTTTTTTGCCTTTGAACAAGACTATTTTTGTGGTTTCCATAAATTTCGCTTCCGCCCAATCAGCTGCTATCCCGCCACCCTATGATTTGCCCTGGTTTTTATTCCGCAAATTATCAAGCACGCGTTCAACCTGATTGACGGCCGTGCCGATATAGCTTTCCGGCTTGAGACAGCGGTCAAGGTCCTTTGCCTTCAAAAACGCCATGATACGTGCGTTACCCAGCAAGATATCGCGGAACGGCTTTTCTTCAGTAAAAGCCTTGGCGGCGGCCTGGCGCAGAATTTCATGCGCCTCCTGCCGGCCACATCCGCGCTCCACCAGCTCCAGCATCACCCTTTCGCTCATGATCATGCCGCCGGTCAGCTCCAGGTTGCGGCGGATGTTTTTTTCGCTGATGAAAAGGCGCCCAAGAATATCCCGCATCTGGCGCAGGACATAATCGGTCAGAATAAACGCCTCGGGGAAAACAATCCGTTCCGCGGCGGAATTGGTCAGATCGCGCTCATGCTCAAGGGAAATATTTTCCAGCGCCGGGATCGTCAAGGCGCGGATGATTCTGGCCAGCGAGCAGATGCGCTCGCTCTTATGCGGGTTGCGTTTCTGGGGCATGGTGGAAGAGCCGACCTGACCGGCGCTGAAAGGCTCGCACACCTCGCCGATTTCAGTTCTTTGCAGATTGCGGATTTCCTTGGCGATTTTTTCCGCGCTGGCGGCGATGAGCGCCATGCAAAAAACAACTTCGGCATGGCGGTCGCGCTGAATAACCTGGTTGGAAACCAAAACAGACTGCAATCCGAGGTCCTGCATGACCAGCTTCTGCAGTTGGCCGGCGTCTTTCCCGAAACTGGCCTGCGTGCCGACCGCGCCGGTCATTTGGCCGACCATGATCCTTTTCCTGGCCTCGGCCAGCCGTTCAAGGTGGCGCTGGAATTCACAGGCATAGATGGCGAATTTCAGGCCGTAAGTTGTGGGCACGGCATGCTGGCCGTGGGTCCGGCCCACGCAGACGAGATGTTTGGTTTTCTGCGCCAATTTAAGCAAGGCGCGAAAAATTTCGTCAACCTGCCGCGCAATAACGGCAAGAGCGGAACTCAATTGGAGCGCCAGGGCAGTGTCCTCAATATCATAAGAAGTCGCCCCCAGATGCACGTATTTGCCGGCTTTTTGGCCGCAGACTTCAGTGAGGGCCTTGACCATGGCCATCAAATCATGGTGGATTTTGTCCTCAATGGCTTTGACCCGCTGGAGTTTGACATATTTCAGCGAGGCTTTGCGTCTGATTTCAGCCGCGGCGGATTTTGGAATGTGGCCCAGGCCGGCATGGGCGCACGCCAGGGCCGCCTCAACCCTAAGCCAATTCTGCAGCTTGGCCTCTTCCGTGAAAAGACTTTTCATTTCCTCGGAGAAATATCTGAATTCTATGGGATGTACACTCATATTGTTTGTTCCAAACCTTTCTTGTGTGTCATTCCCGACATGTCCCCGCTTCGGGGACTGATCGGGAATCCAGGATTAGAACAAGCTTTGCTGGATTCCCGCTTTCGCGGGAATGACAGACTCTACAGTTTGAGTCTAATGTCTTTATCTGGTTTAATTATTACAAATAACCCTTTGCCTTTAGATTTCTTTCCATCCTGATTATGGACGGCTCGTCGGTTATTTTAAATTCTTTGCCGGTGATGGTTTCATACGCCGCGATATAGCGGCGGGCGGCCTCAATCCGCACCTCATCCGGCATGGGCGGCGGGACGCCTTCGCCGCGGAAATTCCGGGCGGCGAACCATTCCCGGACATATTCCTTGTCCAGCTTGTGCTGTTCCTTGCCGGCGGAGAAAAACGCTTCATAGGAATCGGCATGCCAGTAACGGGAGGAATCGGGGGTGTGAATTTCATCGGATACGGTCAGTTTTCCGTTGCGCCGGCCCAGCTCGTATTTGGTGTCCACCAGGATCAAGCCGCGCGTGCGCGCGAATTTCTGTCCGTAATCAAAAAGCCTCAGGCAGATAGCGGCTGCCTCGTCAAACACTTCCGCCGTGACAAGGCCCTCTTTAATCGCCTCTTCGCGCGAGACGGGCCGGTCGTGGGCTTCCAGTTTGGTGGTGGGCGTTATGATCGGTTTGCCTAGTTTTTGATCTTTGCGCAATCCCTCGGGCAGGATATTGCCGCAATAATTCCTGACGCCCTGCTGGTAATTAAACCAGAGCGAAGTCTTGGTGACGCCGGTGATGTAGCCGCGCACCACCATTTCAATCGGCAGTTGTTCGCATTCGGCCACGACCATGACGTTTGGGTCGGGAACATCCAGAACATGGTTGGGAGCCAGGTTTTTTGTCTGCTCAAACCAGAAGGCGGCGAGCTGATTCAGGACCTGGCCTTTGAAGGGAATGGTGCCGAGCACGCGGTCAAAGGCCGAGATGCGGTCGGTAACGATAAGAACGCGTTTGCCCGGTTGAAGATAGGAATCGCGCACCTTGCCGGTTTCCCTGGCGCCCAGTCCGGAGAAATCAGTCTCCGCAACGGTCAGCGCAAGCTCCTGGCGGATTCTTTTTTCGGATATCATGCCTTCCTTCCGGTTAGTTCAGGGCGGCCTTGCGCGCCATGAATGGGCCGATGATTTTTGGCGGCGCCATGGCGCCGCCCGAACTTCAAGTTAAGCCGCCAGGAAAAAAGTCCTTCGCTCAGAGGCTTGTGTTCAATCAGAAAATCAAATGAGTATTTAAATCCGCGCAGAGGATCATCCGCCGAAAACGATCCTTTTATTTTCGGATCATTCCAGCAATGCAGCGGCAGTTCGCCCCATTCCACCAGCCAGGCCAGGAGATACATGAATATTTCGGCGTCCACGCAGTCCATGGGAAAGGCCAGCCGCTCCTCTTCGCCATGGTCGGAATAAATCCGCAGGCTGACCGCGCCGGGCGGGCCGTAAAGCTCAAAATCCGCCAGGGCCTGTTGTAAAGCCTCGCGGATTCCCGCCAGGCTTAAATCGCCGCGGTTCAGTTCGCGCTCCAACTCGGCCTCCGGGAAAAGCAGGGCGGGATGAAGCCGGTCTTCGTTGACCGTCTCCAGCGCCACCTTCCGGCAATAGCCGTATTCCTCCGCCAGTTCATCAATCAAGGCGGACCAGAATTTTGCCGCCGTATTTGAAAACCGCCGGCCATGGACGGTGAGCAGGCTGGCGCCGAAATGCGTCCGGACATGTTTCTGGTCGGAGTTCTTAATCAAGTTTTTCTGCTCCAAAAAAAATGGGGTGAGTGACGGGGTTTGAACCCGCGACTTTCAGGGCCACAACCTGACGCTCTGCCAATTGAGCTACACCCACCGTTTGATACGCGCCATTGTAGGAAATACGCGCAGGAATGCCAGCAGAAAAAACACCTGGTTTACGGTCAGGAAAGCCGGCGGGGCGGGCGTCCGGCGCCTTACGATTCCTCAAGGCCGAGGAGTTCAAGCATACGATTCAGATCTTCCGGCGAATAATAATCAATCTCAATCACGCCCTTGGTCTTTTTGCCGTTGGCCAGGGTCCGGCAGGGAAAGATTCTGATGCCGGTGCCGAAATGCCGGTGCAGTTGATCGGAGATATGCTGAAGGTGCGTGGCCGGGATGTCATCGCGGCTGACCCGCGCCTTTTTGGGCGCGCGGACCAGTTTGGCCGCGGCCTTTTCAATCGCGCGCACCGACCAGCCTTCGGCCACGGCGCGGCGCGCCAGGAAGCATTTTTCCTCGTCCAGGGGGATGGAAAGCAGGGCTTTGGCATGGCCGGCCTGGAGTTTGTTTTCCACCAGCAGCTGCCGGACCTCATGCGGCAGGCTTAAAAGCCGCACGCAGTTGGCAATCGTGGCGCGCGCTTTGCCGACCTGACGGGAGATTTCATCCTGACTCAGGTTAAACTTGGTAATCAGGTTCTGATATCCTTCGGCCTCTTCAATCACGTTCAGGTTTTCCCTCTGCAGGTTCTCAATCAATCCCAGTTCCAGCATTTCCGGGTCGCTGACTTCCTTGACAATGGCCGGGATGGCTTCCAGCCCGATGTGGCGCGCGGCGCGCCAGCGTCTTTCGCCGGTTACCAGTTCAAACTGGTCCCCCTTCCGGCGCACCAATACCGGCTGTAAAACGCCGTGGGCTTTGATGGAGCCGGCCAACTCTTCAAGTTCTTCGGGTGAAAACCTCTGGCGGGGCTGATAAGGGTTCGGCAAAATCCTGTCCACGGGAATTTTTCCAATTCCATCGTCGCGCGGAGCTTCATCTTTGACCTGAGGTTCCGGCGGCGTTTCCTTCAAGAGCGCATTCAAGCCCCGTCCCAATCCATGTTTCGCCATAAATAGTCCTTTCAGCAGACCGCCGGCCGAGCGGCAGGTTCCTCCCCGAATCGTATTTTTGCGTGATTTCCGCAAGCACCTGTGATTCTGCCGGCAATATAACGCAAAGCATTCCGGCCGGTCAAGCATTGTTTTTGCGCCGGAAATGTTCAAAAAAGGTTGACTATTATTTCGGACTATGTATATTTCGGATTATGAAACAATTTCCACCATCGGCGGCCTGCCCGCCTGCCCGGGACGACTCGGGGCCGGCCAGGGAGCCAAGCGTGCGCCGGCCGGGGGGCTCGGCCAAGGATCTGCCAACGGCATGACAAAAAATAAAATAAATAATAATGTTCCCGGGCCGACCAATCAAATGTCCGTCGGGCAATTTGCCGACCGCATGAGCGCGCTCATGCATAAAATGGCGGGCTGGCGGCTTTCACTGGAGCGCAACTATCTGGCGCGCGGCGTAATCACCCTGCCCCAGCTCTGGATTATCAGGGAAATTGCGGAAGCGGGGAAATGCCCGATGTTTTCGCTTTCGCGCAGCCTAGGGCTCAAATGTTCAACCGTGACGGGCATCATGGACCGGCTGGTCGGGCTGGGCCTGGTGAAGCGTTTTCCATCCGAATCCGACCGGCGGCAGGTCCTGGCCGAATTGACGCCGAAGGGCCGGCGCATCCTGGAGCAGTTTCGCGCCGAAAGACGGCAGACCGTGATCAACACCTTCGGTTCCCTGAGCGCGCAGGAACGCGCCGATTACCTGGCGATTATTGAAAAAGTAGTGGCGCATATTTCCGCGATGAACAGCAACAAATGAAGAACTTATTGGTTTATCTGATTGTTTTTGTCTCTGCTTGCGGCCTTGGCGCGGAAGCGCTGAGCAACTCCAGTATGCCCGGCGCTGTCCAGACAAATGCCGCAGCGGACGGCCATGCTCTGACGTTGCAAGAGTGTTACAAGCTGGCGCTCAAGCAAAGCGAATTTATCGCCATAGATTACGAAAAAATCAAGGAAGCAGAGGCCCATTTCCTTCAGGCGCTCGGGACGCTTTTGCCCCAGGTTTCTTTCGCGCGCCAGGACACGCGCAATGAATACTCCGACCTGAATCCAACCTATAATAAATCCTATGAGCAGAAATTCACCTTCACCCAGGCGCTCTTCACCGGTTTCAAGGAATTTGCCGGCATGGCGGCCGGCAAGCTTGAAAAACGACAGCGCGAATACGAGAAATTACGCGCCGAACAGCTTCTTTTCGTGGATGTGGCCGACGTTTTTTATCTCCTTTTGGAAGAACGTGAGGATATTGAGGCGCTGGAAACAATTGAAAGCGCTTTTAGCGAGCGGATTGACGAGCTCAAAAACCGGGAAGCACTGGGGAAATCCAGAACCAGCGAAGTGGTCATGACCGAAACGCAGCTTTATACTCTGCAAGATCAGATTGAAGCAGTCAAAAGCCAGGAAAAGGTCGTCCGCGAGCTTTTGGAGTTTTTGATCGGCGGGCCGGCCGGCGAGATTGTTGAGACGGATTATGATTTTACGCTGAAAACGGAAGCGGAATATATGGCTGGTGCGCCCTCGCGGGCGGACGTGCGGGCCGCCAATTTTGCGTGGCAGGCTGATTTAAAAGGCGTCATGGCCGCCCGAAGCGGTTTTTATCCGCAGGTAAGTTTTGAGGGAGATTATTATACCCACCGGGCCAACCCGCCGGCGGACAGCAGTTGGGGGGCTATGCTCACAATTTACATGCCGATATTTGAAGGCACCATTACATATGGAGAAGTCAAACAGGCCATTGCCATAGCCAGGGAAAGCGAGCTGTTGTTTCAGCGGGCCGGCCGGGTTGCCGTCCGCGAGATCCATGATGCTTATGTATATGCCACGACCGAAATAGTACGAGTCGGCATTTTGGGAAGGGCCTTAAAGTCCGCGGAGAGAAATTATGAACTTCAGCGCCAGGACTACCGGTTAAGCGTGGTAAACAACCTGGATGTTTTAGCCGCGCTGCAGAGCCTGGAGGATGTGCGCCGAAGTTTTATTCACGTTTCAAACGAAAGAAAACGCTTATACTGGCAGTTATTGGTTGCCGCGGGAGAAATAGAACTGGAGTAACATGACGCTTTCCGACATATCTGTTAAAAACCCCGTTTTCGGCTGGATGCTCATGATCGGGATCATGGTCTTCGGGGGCATTGGTTTCTCGTTTCTCGGGATAAGCCAGCTGCCCGACGTGGATTTTCCAGTCGTCTCGGTTTCAATCACCTGGGAGGGCGCGGCCCCGGAAATCATGGAGACCGAAGTAACCGACTTTGTTGAAGACGCGGTCATGAGCGTGGAAGGGATCAAGGAAATCACCTCCGTCTCCATGCAGGGCGTGTCGCGGATTACCATAGAATTCAACCTGAACCGCGATATTGACGTCGCGCTGCAGGAGGTCCAGAGCAAGATTGCCCAGGCCCAGAGAAATCTGCCGCGTGACATTGATCCGCCGATCGTGAGAAAAACCAATCCGGAAGACCAGCCGATCATGTTCGTGGCGCTTTCCGGCGAACGGTCCGTCAAGGAATTGAATCATTACGTGAGCGAAACCCTGAAGGACCGTTTCACCACCGTCCCGGGCGTCGGCGAAATCCGCCTGGGCGGATATATAGATCCAAACCTCCGGGTCTGGCTGGACTCCGAAAAAATGAAGGCGAAAGAACTGACAGTTGAGGACGTCCTTAACGCCATCAGTTTTCAGCATGCCGATCTTCCGGCCGGTTATATTGACACCGGCCTGAAAGAGATCAATCTGCGCGTCTACGGCGAGGCCGCCACTCCCGAGCAATTTGAAAACATCATCATACCCACCCGTGTGCGCGGCGGGCCGATCTGGACACAGTTGCGCATCAAAGATGTCGGCCGGGTTGAAGACGGTCTGGCGGACATCCGCAGAATTTCACGCAGTTTGGGCAAGACTGCGGTCGGGCTGGGCATAATCAAACAGCGGGGCGAAAACGCCGTGGCCGTGGCCGATGCGGTCAAGCGTAAAGTGGAAGAAATTCGCAAGGATTTGCCGGCGGGCATGAAACTTGATGTCGCTTTTGACGCCACCGGCTTTATTCGCGATTCCGTCAATGAGTTGAAATTTAACTTGCTGCTTTCAATAATCTTGACTTCGCTGGTCTGTTATTTCTTTCTCGGCTCGTGGTCCGCGAACCTCAACGTCCTGCTGGCCATACCCACCTCTTTGCTGGGCGCCTTCTTTGTGCTCTATCTCTGCGGATTTACGATCAACACCTTCACCATGCTGGGACTTTCGCTGGTGATCGGCATCGTGGTGGATGACGCCATTATGGTCCTTGAAAATATTTCGCGTTATCAGGAACGGGGCAAGCCCAGGAAAGAGGCGGCTCTGATCGGCGCGCGCGAGATCACCTTTGCCGCGATCGCCGCTTCCATCGCGATTCTGGCCATCTTCGTGCCGGTCATTTTCATGAAGGGGATTGTCGGCCGGTTCTTTTTCCAGTTCGGGGTCACCATTTCCGTGGCGGTGATGTTTTCCCTGCTGGAGGCCTTGACCATAACGCCCGCGCGCTGTTCGCAGTTCCTGACCGTGGGCCATACCAGCAGGCTGGGAGACTTTGTTGACAAACTCATGGGATGGCTGTCCCAGAATTACCGCGTCGCGCTCGGCTTTCTGCTGGAGCGGCCCAGGACCGTGCTGATTGTGGCGACCGCCATTTTCATTTCCTCCCTGGCGCTGACCATGGCTCTGAAAAAGGAGTTCATTCCCGCGCAGGATCAAAGCCGGTTTATGGCGCGGATAACCCTGCCGCTTGGATCATCCATTGAAAAGACCGACGAGATATTTAGAAAGATAGAGTCAATTTTGATGCAGACGCCCGAAATGAGCCGCTATCTCTGCTCGGTCGGCAGCGACAGTGGCGGACAGGTCAATCAGGGCTCTATGCATATCACCATGAAGCCCCCCAAAGAACGCCCCAAAATCAACGGCCATCACGAAACCCAGCAGGAATTCATGCAGGTCATGCGCAAAAAGCTCAACGCCATTCCCGGCATTGAACGCGCGGTAATGCAGGACCTTTCGCTTACGGGGTTTACGGCCAAGCGCGGTTTCCCGGTTGAATTCACGGTCCGCGGGCCGGATTGGGGCAAACTCGCCGATTTCAGCCGCGAGATCATGGAGCAGATGAAAGCCTCCGGATTGATGACGGATATTGACACCGATTATCAGCTCGGCATGCCGGAACTGCAGATTTTCCCGGACCGGCAAAAGGCGGCCAAGCACGGCGTGAGCGTGCTTTCCATTGCCAACACCATCAACGCCATGATGGGCGGAATCCGTTGCGGAAAATTCACCAGCAACGGCAAACGTTACGATATCCGCGTCCGGCTGGCCGAAAGCGACCGCACCAACCCCAAGGACGTAGAGAAAATGTGGGTGCGCAATCAGTTCGGCGAGGTGGTGCCCCTCTCGGATGTGGTAACCGCGGATGTAAAGCCATCTTTATTTTCTGTCACCCGCGTGAACCGCGAACGCGCCATCAGCGTTTATGCCAATCCAGCCCCGGGCCATTCCCAGCAGGAGGCCCTGAATGCTGTCTCAAAAATAGGAAAACAGGTTCTTTCAGGCAATTATCATCTGGTTTTTTCCGGAGGATCGCAGGCCTTCAAGGAATCGTTTCAAAGCCTGATTTTCGCGTTGATTCTGGGAATTTTTGTGGCTTACATGGTCCTGGGCACGCAGTTCAACAGCTTCCTTCATCCGTTCACCGTGCTTTTAGCGTTGCCTTTCAGCGTCACGGGGGCATTCCTCTTCCTTTTCCTGAGCCGGAATTCGTTGAATCTTTACAGCATGATCGGACTTATCCTGCTGATGGGAATTGTGAAGAAAAATTCCATCCTGCTGGTTGATTTCACCAATGTGCGGCGCCGGCAGGGCATGGGCGTTCACGAAGCGCTTTTGGATGCCTGCCCCATCCGGCTCAGGCCGATCCTGATGACTTCTATTGCCATGATTGCGGCCGCGCTCCCCGCGGCGCTGGCGATTGGGCCGGGATCGGAAACGATGATTCCCATGGCCACCGCCGTTATTGGCGGCGTTTTGCTTTCCACCATTCTGACTCTCTTTGTCGTTCCCTGCGCTTATCAAGTATTCTCCAGATTTGAACACACCCCGCACGATGAACCGCCGGAGAAAGCCACCTGAGGAGAGAGGTCAGAGAAACAGAGATCAGAGGTCAGTGATTTCAAATCACGGCAGGCTGATCCGCAGGATCGTTGCCGTTCCCTTCCTGGGCGTGAGACTGTATTTTGACAAAGCGGCCGGAACCAGCGCGGTCATTCCGCTCTCCAGGCGCATTTTTTCAGAATCGTAGACCAGCTCCGCGGAACCTTCCTCAACAAACAGGATATGAAAAGTTCTGCCCTCCGTGGCGCACACCAGCGGCTTGGCCACAACCATTTTTTCAAACCGGAAGAAAGGGGTGCCTAATAATTCGGCGGTGGCATTCCCATCGCGGTCAAACTGCAAAGGATGTTTTGACAAGTCAACCTTCGGAGCGACTGAATCGTCCCAGCGGATCACCTTAAGGGCCTTGTTAATTTGCAGGGCCCGCGGCTGGCCGTCGCGCCCGACGCGGTTCCAGTCAAAGAGCCGGAAAGTGGTGTCGGAATTCTGCATCACTTCAAGGAGCAGACATCCCTGGCCGATGGCGTGGACTCTTCCGCCCGGTATGAAAATTACGTCGCCTCTGGCCACGGGTGTATCCTGGAGCAATTCGCCGGCCTTTCCTTTGGCCAGGGCGTCCTTGAACGAGGCGGCCGTCACGCCCGGCTTCAAGCCCGCATAAACTTTTGCCTGCGGTTCGGCCGCGAGCACATACCACATTTCCGTCTTGGGGTCGCCGCCGGTATCCCGCGCGCCGGCCGCGTCCGGATGAACCTGGACGCTCAGTTTTTCCTTTGCATCAATTATTTTAATCAGCAGCGGGAACTCGGCGCCTGGCCGGCTGGCCGCGCGGCCCGTCAGTTTTTCGCCGTATAGTTTCATCAGGCTGAACAGGTCGCGTCCGGCCAGGGGGCCGTTGATGGCCTTGCTCATCCCTTCCGGCCGGTCGGCGATTTCCCAGGATTCCGCATAGATGCCGGGCGGCAGTCCGCGTTTGTATTGCAGGGCGATTTTATTCCCGCCCCAGATATAATCCTTGTAAACGGGCTGAAACAGTAGCGGATAGAGCGGGATATTTTCCATGGGTTTAATTGTTTAAAACCGGTGAACTCTGAACCTTGAACTTTTATTTTCCATATTCATGGCAGGCCGCAAACAAGGCGTCAATATTTTCCAGCGGCACCTCCGGTTCAAGGGTGTGGGTGGGAGAAATAATCAGGCCGCCTTTTTGGCCATACTTGTCTATTACTTCCCTGACCCTTGCGCGCACATCGGCCGGCGACCCGAAGGGCATGGTGCTTTGCGTGCCGATACAGCCGTCAAACGCAAGGCGGTTGCCGTAACGCTTGTGAATCGCGTCCAAATCCAGGCATTCCGGCTGGAGCGGGTTGAGGATGTCAACGCCCGCCTCCAGCAGTTCGCCGACGATGGCAATTATGTTTCCATCGCTGTGATACCAGATGCGGCAATCCGGGTTCAACTCCTTGATCCTCCCCCAGACTTTTTTCCAGCGCGCCAGCATCAATTTTCGCCAACAATCTGGAGAAAACATGAGATTTTCCTGATTGGCGACATCATCGCCGGTCAAAATCAAATCCGCTCCGGCGCGCGCATAGGCTTCCGCTTTGATCATGTTCTGTGCCATCAACCGTTCCAAAAGGCTTTCGGCCCAGGCCGGCTGTTCAACCATATCCATTAAAAACTGTTCGTAACCGCGGATTTGCCAGGCGGTTTCATACATGTGCCCGACCATTGCCCCGGCAATTTTGCCTTCGGCATGGCGCTCTGCCACCCGGCTTTTCAGGCCGGAAATATCAAATTGCCGGAGATCATCCAGCGGATAATTTTCCAGCTCCGAAAGTTTTTTCGCGTTGCGCAAAGGGGAAAGATAACCCCAGAAATGATAATAGCCGCTGGGGATCTCGGCCACGCCAAATGAATTGATTATTGTCCCTTCCGGCAGTTTTTCATCCTTCCAGTAGGACGAATAATCCAACATGGGCAATTCCGGCGGCCGCCGCATGCCAAGCCCGCCGCGGTCAAACATGCGATAATGTTTGACCAAATCTTCCGTGCCGGCATGGGCGATTACCCGCTTGTGCAGGTCGGGCGTGAACGAAGCATAGCAGGGAATCCGCTCCGGCCGGCGATGATTGGTGGTGGCGCGAAAAATATCCAGATCTGATATCATCAGAAATAACCTTTTAAGTTCCAGAGTATCGGCGACAGCTCATGGAATGTCAATATGAATGTTAAGTCCGGTTGAATTCTCGCACGGCATTGATCATGGCCACAATGTTTTCAACCGGAACCCCGGCCTGGACATTGTGAATAGCGTTAAAAACGAATCCTCCGCCGGCCGCGAAAGTTTCGCAGCGCGCCAAGGCTTCTTCCCGCACCTGCGGCGGGGTGCCAAAGGGAAGCGTTTTCTGGGTATTTGCGCCGCCGCCCCAGAATACCATCCGGTCCCCGTACCGCTCTTTCAGTTTCTTCGGGTCCATGCCGGTGGCCGAACATTGCACCGGGTTAATGATGTCAAACCCCGCCTGGATGAAACGCTCCATGAACGGCTCAATAGCGCCGCAGGTATGTTTGAACGTTTTCCAGGTAGTATGGGCATGAATCCAGGCGTTGATCTGTTTGTAGAACGGCAGCCAGAGCTCATCAAATGTCTGTCCGGAACAAAAGGTTCCGGTCTGGGTGCCGAAATCTGTCCCGCAGAGGAAAACCACATCAACGGCGTTGCCAATGGCCGCATGGATTTTCGGAAGGTTTTCAAGGGCATATTCCAGCTGTTTTTCAAAAATCGCCCGCACATACTCCCGGCGCATAACGGTTGATATGTACCACTCGGTAATATCACGGATTCCTTTGGGATGTTTCAGGAAAGGCGCCGGAACCAGGGCAATATCACCGAAACCCATGCCCCCAAAATTAGCCACTACTCCCCGGTTAGTGCGGCTTGCCTGTTCAACCGATTGTTTGAAATGAGCAAGGTCCGTCTCGGAAATGGGACCAAATTCCTCAATGTTGTCGCGATAGTCAAGGTGCTCTTCGTTGATCGGAGGCTGGCGGACAATGGTATCAAAAAAATAGCCGCCACCGGGCATGCGTCCGGAAGGCTCCACGCCGGTGTCGCCCTCCGGAAAGATATAGATATCACTGCCTTGCTGCATCACATTGAAATCGCGCGGCACCAGAAGATTCTGACCCCAAGGAGCTTTCCACTCCTTCCAGTTCCCGATGGGGAAACCGAAAAGGGTATTGCGGGGTATGATGCCGGCGGTGTCCACGCCTAATGCGTCCGCCAGGTCGTCTTCCATCATTCCCAGCATCTGGTATGGTTCGCAGATCTTGACGGGACGTTTCTCAAGGCCGTAATAGTCGCGCAATGCCGCAACACAGGTCACATGCATACCAGTCACAGCGGTGCTTCCGAAATCCATCGGAACACCATCCGGCTGTTTATGGGCCAGAGCCCGCGTCAGTTTTTCCTTGCTGGTCATTGATCGTCTCCTCCGCTTGATCTAATTAAACCCGCATTTCTTTATCTTCCAGAAAGGCGTCCAGAGCCTCCTGCCATGAGCGTATTTTATGATCCAGTAATTTCCGGATTTTGTCCGTGCAGAACCTTGAATTTTTCGGACGCATGGCGCGCACGGGGAATTCGGATGTTGAACATGGAATTACCGCGTTGGGCAGACCCAGTTTTTGGACGATAAACAGAGCCGTTTCAAAGCGCGTGGCATAGCCGGCGTTGGCAAAATGGAAAATGCCCTCAGGACGCTTGCTGAGCAGACAGCAAATGGCCCGGGCCATATCCAGCGTCCAGGTCGGCGAACCGGTCTGGTCATTCACAACTTTCAATGCTCCATCGCCTTTGGCGCGCTCAAGCAGTTTGGAAACGAAATTGATGCCATGCTTTCCGTAACTCCATTGAACGCGTATGATTGAATAATGACAGCCGCTTTGCCGGAGAAATTCCTCGCCTTTCAGCTTGGAACTGCCATAAACACTGATTGGGCGGGGAATATCCGTTTCCAAATACGGCTGGTCGGCACAACCGTCAAAAACAAAATCAGTTGAAATATGGATGACATAAACTTTATTTCTCCTTGCCCATTCTCCAAGCATGCCGACAGCCTCGCCGTTCACGCGCATGGCGGTTGCGGGCATTTCCTCGGCCTTGTCCACGTTGGTGAAAGCGGCGCAATTGATGACGGCATTGGCTCCCGCCAGTTTGGCGGCGATATGCTCCGGATTGGTCAGGTCAAATTCCGGCAAATCAAAAGCGCGCACCTGATAGCCTGCTTGCTCAAGGCACGGGACCAAATCTGATCCCAGCATGCCCCGTCCGCCGGTGATGGCGATTGTTTCTTTCATTGATAAACAAAATCCTGTCCGATGTCTTTCAGCCGCGGATTACGCTTGTCCTTTTCGGAAAGCATGGGGTTGGCCACCGGCCAGCGGATCCCCAAATCCGTGTCGTTCCAGATAATTCCCTTTTCGCTTTTGGGGTGATAATAGTCGGTGCAGGCGTAAATAAATTCAGCCGTGTCGCTCAGCACGCAGAAACCATGGGCAAAGCCGGCCGGCACAAAAAGCTGTTTTTTATTTTCGGCGGACAAAATTTCGGCAATCCATTGGCCGAAGGTGGGCGAGCCGAAACGGATGTCAACCGCCACGTCATAAACTTCGCCTTGAATAACCCTGACCAGTTTTCCCTGCGGTTTTTCGGCCTGGTAATGCAATCCGCGCAGGGTGTTTTTTACACTAAGGGAATGGTTCCACTGCACAAATTCAATGTCAATCCCGTGTTCGCGGAACAGATTGCGCCGGTAGGTTTCAAGAAAAAAACCGCGGCTGTCGCCGAAAATTTTCGGCTCAATCAAAATAACGTCCTTAATGGCGGTTGGCGTAAATTTCATAATTCAAGATGGCACGCGCCATGCCTTCGGCGTGGCCCCTACTTTTTCTGACCGCTGATTTCTGACTTCTGACCTCTCTTCTTTATTTTTCCCCTGCCACCCAGACCCCCTCCCATGCTTCCGGAGGCGTTTTCATCAACTGGCGGCATTTGGCGGCGTAGGCCGCCGCGGGTTTGTCTTCGGCCTGGATTTTTTCAAATTGACCAAGGGCTTTTTCAAATTGGCCGGCATAAAATTCTTTAAGGGCGCCAGTGAACTGCTCCAGGACCGAACGGCGCGAATTCCATTCTTCCTGAGCCATGGGCTCAAAAATGCGCACCGCCGCCTTGCGTCCGACCACGGCGACCTTTCCCAGCTCGCGCGCGGCGAATGTCTTTCCCATGCCGGAATACGTCGTTTCCGAAATAATAGTAAAAGTTCCGAACTGCTTGTTGACTCCCTCCAGCCGCGAGGCCAGATTGGCCGCGTCGCCGAGAATAGTATAATTGAAACGATTATGCGAGCCCATGTTGCCGACCACCACCGGTCCGGTATTGAGACCAATGCGCATAAAAAGGTCCTTTCCCGTGCGCTGGCGCAGTTCCGGGCGCATATTGGCCAGCTGTGTCTGACAGCGCAGGGCGGTCCGTACGGCGCGCTCGGCGTGATCTTCCTGCGCCAGCGGCGCGTTCCAGAACGCGATAATGGCATCGCCTTCGTATTTATCAACCGTTCCGCCTTCTTCCTGGATGATGTCGGTCATGGCCGTCAGGTAATCATTCAAGAGCGCGGTCAATTGCTGGGGATTCAATCCCTCGGAAATAGTTGTAAAGCCCTGCAAATCTGAAAAGAAGATAGATAGAGTCCGTTGTTCTCCGCCCAGCGTAAGTTTATCCGGATTTTTAACCAGTTGTTCAATCACGTCCTCGCTTAAGTATTGCTTGAATGCCCCGCGGATAAAACGTTTCTGCCGGCCCTCCGTGGCATAATTAAAAAGGACGGCGGAGACCAGGGCCAGAACAGTGGCCGTCTCCGGCGCCATAAAAGGCGCCCACCAGCCGCGCAAATAAGCAAGAACGCAAATGACGGCCGGCAAAGGCAGGGCGATGCCAAAGGCAATGACATTATCTCGCGCGCTTTTTCCCAGCACGGCCGCCATTCCCCAGAGCACGGCCAGGATGAGGATGAGAGCAACGGTAACGCCCGGGGGAAAATCACGCATAAAATCACGTGTCAACAAATCGTCCAGCATAGTGGCATGCAGTTCAACCCCGGTGTAGACGCGCGCCACCGGCGACGGCCGCAAATCAAGCAGTCCCGGCGCATTACAGCCAAGCAAGACATAACAATCTTTCAGGCTCGGCAGATCATCGGCCGGCGGTTTTTCGCCGGCCTGCAATTTTAATTCCGACTGAATCACCGCGGCGGCGCTGATGCGCTTGTGGGTTCCGGACGGCCCCCTGAAATTGAGAATGACCGCGCCGGTCCGGTCAAGTTCAATCTTGTGTTTTCCGATTTGCACCGCATTTTTTGAGAAAGTGACTGGCTGATTAGTTGTAGCCGCCAGCCAGGCGGCAACGCCAAGGGAGGGAATGGCTCGTCCGTCAAAAACGGTAAAAGGTTTCAGGCGTCGGAAAATGGCGTCCGCGTCAGGTCTGGCAAAAACATTTCCGAGCAGGGTTACATTGGCGGCGAGTTCAGGAATTGGAAAGGAAGCCTTTGGCAATAACACCCCCTTTTTTCTTTGCAGGTTTGTCAGCCAGCTGTCCAGCCCGTAAACCTGGAGGCGGGGTGTGGGAATATTGGTCGGCCAGACGGTTTCACTGCCAGTGCCGTGCCCGATAAACACCGCTTCAGCAAATGGCGGCGCGTTTGAGATGGCCGCTGCGAAGGTCTGATCATCCTCCACTCCGTATGTGGAAGGCTCGGTAAAGACAAGATCAAACGCGACTGCTTTAGCGCCCTGCCGCCGGCAGTAGTCAAGGATCGGTTGATAAAGTGAGCGCGGCCAGGGCCAGCCATAAGCCATTTCCTTTTTGACCCAGTCCAGGCTGGCTTGATCAATAAAAATCAGGCGGATTTGGTCGGTAAATCCGCTTGGTTTTGAAAGGTTTTGAACGCGCCAGTCCCAGGTCCTGGCCTCAAACCGGTCCAGGGCGCCGGCGCTCCACAAAACCAGCGCCGCCATGCCCGCGCCGAGGCCGATTAAGAATCCGTAGATTGCCTTTTTTATCATTTGGCGGAATGGTAAAGTTTTTGATTCACACGATCAAGGAAAGAAACACTACTTGTTATTTCCTGCATGTCGCGGGCCGACCTGGGAGAGGTCAATCGGGACAAAACCCAGCTTTAGAGCGGGCGAATTCGTTGCCAGACGAAAATCACGCTTGTTGAGATTTCGGAATTTCGGGTCGGCCACGATGGAATGAAGGTCCCGTCCCATGGCCTGCCACTGCTTGAACGTTAATTTCTTCCCGCCGACTTTGAAGTGCGGCCTTCCTTTGACTGCGTAAAAAAGGTTCAGGTCGCTGTGAATGCGGCCGGCCTCTTTCTCCGGCGCATAGCGGGAGAGGAAGACGGGTTCACCGCTGCTCACCGTGATGTTGCGCATCCAGGTAAAACCGCGATGCGGTTCAAGCCGATGGTAACGAGCCACCGCTTCGCCGCCAAATGCCCAGATATTGTTCCGCACCATGTTTTCACGGCCGTAGTGTTGATTAAACGGCTGGCGGTCCGCATCATAACAGACGTTATTTTCAATGAGCAGATGACTGGATCCTTCATCAGGATATATGCACCAGCCGCCATAATGGGCGGACGACACGTTATAGATCAGGTTGTTGCGCAGGATTGTTCCCGGCTGAACTCCGAGGGTATAAATCCCCCCCATGTCAGAAAGCATTTTTTGTCCGATATCATGAATATGGTTGAAGGCAATCAAATTATCCCGGCTTATATTTTCCTGATAGCCCCATTCCCAGCCGCATGAGATGCCGGAATAGAACAGGTCGTGGATATGATTGTGGCAGATCGCAACAGTATGGGCGTTCATGGAGAGAATTCCCACCGCGCTGTGAAAAATACGACCACCGTGGACGATCTCATTGTCGGTTACCTGATGATGACCGGTCTGTCGTATTTTCACATTTGGATCACTGGCCGCGGCTCCGTTGATTTTGACGCCGCCGGCTCCCATGTCGCGGATGATATTGCCGACCACGCGAATTCCATGGCAGGCATCCGCGATTTCAACGCCATACCAGCCAATGTGTTCAATGACACACTGCTCAATCGCGCAAAACCGGGTCCCCTCAAAGTAAATTACGCCGGGAACATCACACGCCGCCTGAGATACAGCGGCCTTGTTGCCGCGGCCGCGCAATCTGTTACTCGGACTCAAGGACGCGTCCGGTCCTATAAATGTGGTTTCCTCGTCGGAGATATCCGGGTGCCGCCAATCAGTATGGGCGAAGCGGATGCCTTCAAACCGGATATGCTCAACATACCGGTTCTCTTCCGGCTTCCCAACCAATGCCAGTAATTGCAAACAACGCGGAGCGATAATTTCTGTCCTCTTTGGCGTCTCGCCCTTGCGCGGCAGATAGTAGAGCCGCCCCTCCCGACGATCCAGATACCACTCTCCGGGCTCGGACAATTCCTCAAACACATTATCCAGATAATAGTCAGTCCCATCCTGTCCCCCCAGCGCGCACCGGCTGGGACGCTGCATCGTAACCAGGTTGGCGTCCGGGTCAAAAGCCGCAATGGGCGAGCGTTCCTCAATCCAGAAATGGAGATAGACAACTTCCACATCCGTCAGGTTACGGAAAGGGCGTATTTCTCCAGAATTGCAGATAAACTGCGTTTGTCCTCCCCCTGCAAATCCGGCAGGAAGTTTCAGACTGGGGATGTCATTCATCCGAAAGAGTCCCTTTTTTGGGAGGCGGGGCCGCGTTGCCCGGCGTCCGTTCACAAATAACTGCCGGAAATACCATTTGCCTTCCGCCACTTCCGGAAGATCAACCACCCAGGCTGTCTGGCTGTTGACAGTTGTTATTTTCCAGCCGGTAATGCGTTCCCCGCCGCTGATCACCGGCTGTTCGTTGCGAAAGGGCTTGAAGGTGACCGGCCAGGAATCCTCCGCGCTCAGTATCAGAGGATTTTTCATGGCATAGACTCCTTCGCGCAGATGGACGGTAACCGGTCCTGCGAGACAATTCTCCACTGGCCGCGGCCGGGGGAGATAACTCTTTCCCGCTTTCATCAGGCGCAGCAGATTCTGAACCCCGGCCAATGACGCCAAAGGGCCGTCGGTTTTATCGGCATTTGCTTTTGGCAGACATCCGGACCAGGCATCGTTGCCTGTCGGCGACACATAAAGTTCCAATCCACGGCCTCGGTTAGCGTTCATACATACCATCTCCTTTGTTCTTGGTTTTAAGCCAAAAATGATAGCAGACTATATGAAAATTGCCATCTTTTCATAATTTAAAGCCCAACGATGACTTGATAAAACAGGCTGATAATGATAACTTTTTTCATGTAGATTATTGGCGTTTATTCGTAAGAGGTGGATCTTGGGGCTGAGCAACAAGGAAAAACTGGAGCGATTTTATCTTGCCGTCATCAGCGGCCAGCGCGAGGGGCACGGGGCCGATTTTCTGCGCTGGCTGATGCGCTATCTCTCTTATATCTACGGCCTGATCATGTCCGGCCGCAATTTCCTCTATGAAAAGAGAATCTTCCGGCATCACACCCTTGGCTGTCAGGTGATCAGCATCGGCAATTTGACGGTCGGCGGGACCGGGAAAACGCCGGTGGTGGAGGTTTTCGCCCGCGCCCTCCAGAAAGAGGGGCGCAAGGTGGCCATATTAAGCCGCGGCTACAAGAAAACCGAGCACAGTCTGGCAAAAAAAATGCTGGATAAATTTACCGGGCGAGAACGGCGCCGGCCGCCGCGCGTCGTTTCCGACGGAACCGCGCTGCTGCTTGATTCGGCGATGAGCGGCGACGAGCCCTACATGCTGGCCTCCAACCTGCCCGACGTGGCCGTGCTCGTGGATCGGGACCGGGTAAAAAGCGGGCGCCATGCCATTGACAAAATGCAGTGCGATACGCTGGTGCTGGACGACGGTTTTCAATACCGGCGTCTGAAACACCGCCTGGAGATTGTGCTCGTGGATTTTACGAATCCTTTCAGCAACGGCTATGTTCTTCCGCGCGGCCTGCTGCGGGAATCGTTCGGCAACATCCGCCGCGCTGATTTTATCTTTATCACCAAGTCCACCGGCCGCGATGCTGAAAAACTCAAGGAGCAATTGCGCACCTTGAACCCGCGGGCGGAAATATCCGAATGCGCCCATCGCCCGAAATATCTCCAGAACGTCTACACCGGCGAACGCAAAGACCTTAATTTTTTGCAGGAAGCCAAAGTGGCGCTTGTCTCCGGCATCGCCGCGCCGCAGGGATTTGAGTCGGAAGTCAAACGGCTTGGCGCAACCTTGGTCTATCTGAAACGTTTTGCCGACCATCACCGCTATCGCCAGCAGGAAATCATTGATATCATCAACAAGGCCAGAAGGAACCAAGCCGCGGCAATTATCACCACCGAAAAAGACTCGGTCCGTTTCCCGAAAATTGAGCGGCAGGATGTGCCGGTCTTTTTCCTGCGCGTTGAAATAGAACTGCTCAGCGGAGTGGAGGATTTTTATGCATGCATCTCCCGCATCTGCTTCCGATGAAGCACCCCGCGGCAAGCCGCGGGGTATCTTTGCGGAACCATCCGAAGCCAAAGACGCTATTCCCCCCTGTGATAACCTGCTCGCAATGCTACGCATAGCGTTGCAGGCGGGGCCACAAAGTTTCCTGGCGAAGGATGATGGTGAAAACTTTCCCGCCGGTTCCGGAGAGCAGGTGCTGATCATCGGCCTGAACTGGCTGGGCGACAGCGTGATGGCCATGCCGGCCATCCAGGCCTTTGCCAAAGCCTTTCCCGGAAAGCGTCTTACCATGCTTGTCAAGCCGGGCCTGGCGGAATTATGGCCGATGCATCCGGCCATTGGCGAAACGTTGGTTTGCGCCGGATCGTGGCCGGAAATGCGAAAGATGGCCGGACAAATACGCGCGCGGAAGTTTGCCGCGGCTTTTATACTGCCGCAGTCATTCCGCTCGGCTCTGATTCCATTTCTGGCCCGCATTCCTGTCCGGCGGGGAATGCGGGGGCATTTCCGCAGCGCTCTCCTCACGGAAATTGTCTCTTTGCCTTCCAACCCCGGCCATCTTCACCAGCAACAGGAATATATGGCCATCCTGGGCCAGGAGGCCGGCCAGGACGAATTCCCCGCCCTGCGGATAAGCAGAGTCCATGCGGAAAAGGCCGATGCGATGCTGGGGCAAGGCCAGGAACGCTGGATCGGCCTGATTCCCGGCGCGGCCCGCGGCCCGGCAAAAATCTGGCCGGCGGATTATTTCGCGGCCCTCGGACAAATCATCCGGAAGAAACAGGGCGGCAATATTGTTATCTTTGGTTCCGCCGCCGAAAAAGATTTATGCGCCCGCGTAAGTGCCGGCATCGGAAGCGTGGTCAATCACGCTGAAGGCGTGATAAATCTTGCGGGGCGGACAAATCTGCCGGCGCTGGCGGCGCTGATGGCGCGCTGTTCGGTTGTGATCGGCAACGACAGCGGCGGGGTCCACCTGGCGGCCGCGGCCGGCGCGGCGGTCATTGCCATTTTCGGCATCACTGATCCGGCCAAAACAAGGCCGTTGGGAAAAAAAGTTGTTGTGCTTCAGGACAGCCTGTTGCGCGCCAGGGATATCCCGCGCCGGTCGGCGGAGGCGGAAGAAAGTCTCAAAAAGATTTCGCCCGAACTGGTTGCGGAAGCGGTGCGGACTCTGCTTAACGCCTGAAAAAAATGATTTAGAGATTGTATTGCCCATGTTTTTAAAGTATAAAAACCAAAGATGAACAAATTTATTATTCTTACTGTTCTGGCAGTATGCTTTGCAGGCGGCTGTTGTCCCGGCCCTGATAAAGGAGCACAAAAAGAGCCGGCGAAAAAATCGGTTGTCCGGGAAGCAATAGACGGCGTAACAGGCAAAACGGCGGTGGACAATCTAAAACGCGCCAAGCCCCAAATTAATGCCGCCGGTGAGACAGAGACGCAAAAGCGGCAGGATATAGATGAACTTACCAAACCTTAGAAATAGTGGTTCATAATATATGCATCTTCCGGTTAAAATATTGTTGTTTGGTTGCTGCCTTCTGGCGCTTTTGTTTTCCCCTCTCTGCCCTGCTCAGGATGAGGAGTCGGCCGAAGTTACCATACGGCTCGCCAACGGCGTGCCGGTTGAAGGAACATTCAAGTCAGCCGCGCCCGAAGGCCTGACCATTTCCGCCACAGGCGGATCCGCCCGAGGAGGACAATCCGCCAAGGGCCTGAAGACTTTGCCCTGGAAATATCTTTCGGCCGGCACCCGCTGGCGCTATGAGCGCCCCATGCTGGCCGAGCTGGAAGCCAAAAGAATCAAGGCCGAGAAAGCGGCCAAAGCAAAGGCCGAGGCCGCCGCCAAAGCCGCCGCGGCGGCCGCCGCCAAAAAAGCGGCGGGCACGAATGCCGCTCCCCCGGCGGCCGGCACGGCAAAACCAGCGCCTGCGGCCGTGAATACCAATCAGCCAAAGGCCGCCAAATAGAGCTTGTTCGAAAAGCTCACAAGCTCTCAAATTCCAACGCGGGTTAAAACCCGCAACCCAAATTAGAAATCCGAATATCGAAATCCGAAACAAATTCAAATGACAAAAACACAAGAAAACATAGAAATATCTTAGTTTCGAATTTTTCCGCCAAAGGCGGACCCGCCTCCGGCGGGGAACATTCGAATTTAGATATTGTTTCGTATCTCGTGCTTCGAATTTGCTCCGGGGTCATGCCGTTGGCGGGCGGCCTCAAAGAGAAGAATGGTTGTTGCCGCGGCCACATTGAGCGAATCAATCCGTCCGCGCATGGGAATCCGCACCGGCAAATCGGCGGCTTTCATCCATAATGCGCTTAAGCCCCCGTGTTCCTCGCCGACCACAATGGCCGTGCCGCGGCGTAAATCGGCCTGCGTATAGGCCAGTCGGGCATGAGGGCTTGCGGCCAGGATCTGGATTTTTTTCTCGCGCAGCCATTGGATGGCTTTTTCCGAAGACGTCTCCGCCACCGGAACGGTAAAAATGGCGCCGAGGCTGGCGCGCACCACATTGGGGTTATTGATGTCCGTGCAGCGGTCGCAAACAATGACCGCATCGGCTCCCGCGGCATCGGCCGAGCGCAGAATCGTGCCGAGGTTGCCCGGTTTTTCAATGGCTTCCGCAACAACCAGCAGGGGCGCAGCCATGAGCTTCAAGCCGGACAGATCACATTTGACGCGGGGCACCAGCGCCAGAAGGCCGCCCGGATTTTCGCGATAGGCCATTTTGGCGAAAACCGCCGGAGCGCAGGCAATGGCTTCCGCGCCGGCGGCGCGGCATTGGCTGACGAGCGCGGCTTCGTTTTTGCCGATAAAAAAATCGGGGCAGTAAAACAAACTGATCGGACAGCGGTTATTTTTCAGGGCGCACTGCAGTTCGCTCATCCCTTCCACAATCAGCAATCCCTGTTCGTCGCGGTATGCGCGCTGGCGCAGTTTGACCACCTGTTTAACCTTTTCATTTTGCAGGCTGGTGATGCGCTGTTCTTTGTCCTGGATTAATGAAAAACGCGTGGATGTCATTTAGCTTCCCGCCAATAGATCACTGAAAGCGAGCGCGGATTCATCTGCAGGTTCTGGAGATTACCAAGGGCCTGGGAGCTGTACAGAATTTCGGGATTTCCCTTAATTTGAATGTTCACGCCCTGACTGGTTGTCACCAGGGCGCCGAAAACACGGGCAGTGCCCGTGACGTTAAAAAGATTATTGCCCAGAAGAATTACTATTCCCTCATAATGGAAATTGCCTCCCAGAGTCAAGTTAATGCCATTCATGACAATTAAAACGCCGGCGCCGTCAAGGTTGCTCGTTATGGTTGTGTCGCCGGTGACAAGGGTGATCTGCGGATTATCCCTCGTGCCCAAATCTGTAGCTGAGGCGTATGTTCCCGCGAGGGTGATGGTGGCTTGCGGACTCCATACCTCGGCCAGATCCTGCCAGTAATTTGTGCTGAATTGGCTTGAGCCGTTTGTAATAACGCCGCTGTTGATCAGGTTGGTGTTCGGCGTGATATTGACGGACTCGGTGGAAAAAACTCCGGGTGTGGCGGGGTTGGTGGTTACTGCTCCGACGCATGAAGCGCCGTTGCAGTCAAAATTCGTCGGCAAACTGTAATCCTGGCCGTCAATAAAGGATGCATTACCGCTGAAATCAATTAACGTATTCGTGCCGTAGATACCTACCGCGCCATCGGTGGCTGGCGGCGGCAAATTACCCGGGTCAACCAGGACCGCGACTTCAAGCACCCGGGAAACTTGCTCATAAGTGCCGGTTGACCAGATAATTACGTTTGAAGGTGTCGTCATTATTGTCTGATACCTGCTCTCTCCTCCGCCGAAATTGGTCGTGGCGTTGAAAGAGCTGACTCCTTCGGAGCGCAATTCAGCCTTGGCCAGCTCAACGCCTGCTTCCGCAATAAAAAAAGCCTTTTCATAGCGGATTTCCCGGGACACCCTGGTAATTTGTGAACCGGTGCTGTAAAGCAATGCGGCGGCCAGAACGCCGCCGAGCGCGGCCAGGATGACCACGCTGACAAGGACAAAAGCGGAGTTATTTTGACGCATAGGAATTTCAAAGTTGTAGCCGGAGGCGGTGACCCCGGATCCGCGATCATCGATCGCGGCTACAGTTAAAAGTTGTCCCGCTTTGCGGGCGGGCCTAATTAATTTTGTGCTCATATCAATTCGTGCTGCAAATGATTGTATAAAAAGTCTGGGTTACAATTTGTGATCCGGCGGAACTCTTCCAGCTGATAATCATGGAAATCTTTTTATAACCGTTCGTCTCCAAAACCGAGCATTGTTTTTTTCCGGCCAGCGGAACAAAGAAGCTGTCGGAGAGCAATACGGCCGGGTAGCTTGTTATATTCAGATAGTTTGTTGAACGGAATTGCTCAAGCTCGGTGCGGACAATCTGTAATGCCTGAAGCTGGCGGCGCGCCGCTTCCGCGCTTTGCGTGGTCCTGCTGAAAAGCAGGAGCAGAGCCGTGAGGGACAGGATGAGGATAAAAGCCGAGACCACAACTTCAACAAGGGTTATCCCCTTTTTTCCGGCGTTCCCGCCATAGGCGGCATCAGGATTGCATTTGTTGTTCATTCAGCATCTCCATCCGGGACAGGAACCGGCTGGCAAATTAAATGTCCCGGGCTTTTTCCGGCTGTTTTAATTTTTCCTCCGGCAGAACGGCGTTTGAATCCGCATTTTTTCCGGCTAACCGCAGGTTATCCGTTTTTCCCCGCCGCTCTTGCTCCTTTTGCCGGATCATTTCAGAATCGGTGCAAAATTCATCATCGGCCGCGGGTTTGATACCCTGTCCGGGCGATGCTCGCTCTGGTGCATCTCCCAGCCCGGAGGCTTCGGAAGGGACGGAGCGGTCGTTTTCAAGGGCTGGCAGCACGGCGGTTTCTGCCGGTGCGACCTTTTCACTTTCAGATTGCGGGCCAAACAAACGGAACAATGATTGAAAAGTCAGCATTGCCAGCACGATGACACAGGCTGCGCCTGCCGCCGCCGCGGCCCAAAAGGCAAATTTTGAAAAATCGGATTTCATAGCGCTTATCTTTCCCGCCAGCCGGACCAGACATATTCATTGGTTATGGCCGGATAGTCAGGCGGCGGCTGTGTTTCCAGGCGGGTGTCAAAAGTATAATTCTTGCGGTAACCCGTGGGGGTTGTTCTTCCAACCGCACCGCGATAGAACTGGACGATGCCGCCATAGAGATTTATATAGCCGGCATAATCTCTATAGGTATCATTAACTTTGAAACTGCCGTCTTCGCTTCCAGAGGTTGAGGAACCCACGGCCATGATGTGCGCAAATATATTAATGTCATCAGGGGTGTTGTCGGTGAGAATAACATCGTGTTTTGCAATCAACCCGAGGGCATCATCGGAATTATTGGTGGGGTGAACGGCGTATGTCAGGTGATTGGTGATATAGATATCCCGGTCCGTTGCGATTGTCAGCCGGCCGTCAAGCGTTCCGCCCACATAAACATTGGTTTTGTTAGATCCGCTGGCGGCGTTCGTAACGTAAATAAGGCAATTGGAAGGAATGGGAATGGTGGTGTTTGTCCAGCCGCTGCGTGAATTGGAAACGATCATGTTTGTGCCGGAAAGATTGATCCGGGTAAGTCCGGTTACCACAATATCGGCCTTCCCGTAGAGAGAGTTAAAATCAACCGAGGCCATTGACTGCGGCTCGGCATTGAATTGATAACCGGGGCTCGGCGTGCCGTTAAACTGGGCCGAGGCCGGCCCCTCCCCCCACTCGCTCTTGGTGGTGGAAACGAGCGCGTTGAAGATCGGATTGCCGCTTATGTAAATCCAGGTATTGGCGTGAACCGGCCCGTTAAAAACCTCGCCCGAGGTAATCCATATCTCTCCCGGCCCGGAATTATACCAGAGCGCGTATTTCGCCCAGCTTTCCTGATGGACACCATCAATGAGCACGGTTCTTTTTATGCCTTCAGCCGTGCCAATGGAATATATGGAATAATACACAATTTGTCCGCCCTCCGGGTCAGGATCATCGCCGAAGGATATTCCGGAGCCGTTGATATTAATCCACCATTTGCCCATGGCCAGTCCGTTTGTGTTGCGGTTGTCGTTGGTGAGCGCAATCGGAAATGAGTCTGCGGAAAAATTATATGCCATATTTTTGTCAAGCGCATAAGAGACGCCATCCACGATGATGGACTGGTCCGAACTGCCCTTTGGTTTTACGCGGAGCAGGTAAGCATCGCCGGAATAATCCTGCAGGAGGGCGTTCTGGAGATCATCTTTATCAAAGGCCTGGCCGTCGGTGGTCATCAACAGAAATTCATGCTGGGGGGAACTGTTCGGATTGATGTTGATTTGTCCGGAAACCGCGTGGGTTCCGCCGGTTCCGGTGGTGTCCGGAGTGGCCAGGAGATACGCGGAGAATTTTCCGCCGCCGATTGTTCCGGTTAAATTGGTCGGGACAACGCCGCTGGCGCGGATATAGGCCACCGCCCGTTCGGTCCCGCCTTCGGCCGCGTAAAAGGCCTTTTCCAGATTAACGTTTCGTCCGGCAAGTTTAAGCTGTGAACTGCTTTCACTCATGAGCCCTGCCGCGAGAATGGCGGCAATGGCGGCGAAACAAACAACGGCGATCAACACCACGCCCGATTCATTTTGAGCCATATTGATTTCCCCGTTATTTTTCATGGTATATTCCTCAGTTTAACCGTAGTGTTTACGGTATTGCTGGCAACAAACACGCCGTCGCGTTTTTCAACCGTCAGCTGGATGCCGACCGTTCCCTTGATGTTGGTGCTGACTGTGGCGAATGAAACGTAATTGCACACCGGTATCCTCTTGGACATGGCGGCAATATCCGGCCAGAAGAGAATATTCCTTTGCTGGCGGTTATAATCAACATATTGGATCCCGCCGGATAAATTGGAGACCGTTAAACGCCAACTGCCGTCGGGAGAGCCGGCGGAAAGGGAATATGGATTATCGGCCGGCGGGGGTTTCGCGCCGGTTTCCCAGTATTTATTGGTTCCATCCCATTGTCCGTTCCAGTTTGTGCTGAGAGTAATCGCGCTGGCCGCCCTTAATCCGTTGTTGGTTTCCAGACCGTAGACGAGGCGCGAAAGGGCCAGACTGCTTTCCCGCGTGGTTTGCATGCTGATAGAGGTGGCGTGCCAGATCTTGTTGCACATGATATAAACGCTGATGGTGCCCGCCACCACCAGCCCGAAAATCGTGGTGGCAATCATAACCTCCAGAAGAGTGAAACCGGAACGGGAAGAAGGCACAGAGGCATCCAGCCTTCGCAGCCCGAAGCCTTGCTTCGGCGGAGTAGGCCAGAGGCACAGAGTTTTCAGAACATTCTGAATTCTACATTTATACCCTTGTCTTAAATTTTTCATTTCAGATTCCACCACTTTGTGCCTTCTGCCTATGTGCCTATTGAATGGTTTTCACTGGTGCAACTCTTCGCTTATGGAACTGGCCAATGACACCGTTGAGGTGATTTTGCCGGCGGCATTAACCCATTTGGTCGTGACATAAATATCCTTTACATTAAAGATTGTGCTTCCATTGGTGATTCTATTACTGATTATCGTGTAAGAACCGGTGTAAATGCCGCTGGAAAAACCGCGCGTTCCAACAGTCAATGCATCATAGTTAGAGGAAGAAATAATCTCCATCTGGCGCCTGGCAATATGAATCGCCTCAAGCCGGTTGTCGGCAATGGCGGCCGACCGTCTTGATTGAACAAACGCGGCCACAAAAGCCGAAAGAGTAATTAAGAGCAAGGCCGTGGCCACCACCACTTCCACGATGGTAAATCCCGCTTTCCTGCCCGAAATGCTACGCACCCGCCCGCAACGCTGGCGCGTAGCGACTGCGGGCTGGGTAACGTTGCAGGCGGGTAGCGGGATAAACCCAACTTTTTGCGGCCTAAATCCGTTTTTCATGTTTTTTTGTTAACCTCCTACCCTTATTTAAGTATTATAGAGCATTTTCTATGCCATTTTATGCGCACTAATAAAAAAGGAAATATTGTAACAATCATACTCTGAATAGCGGTCAAATTTTATTTTATCCTATTCCAAGCGCCATTTAAAATTCATTATTTCTCACGAGTGAGAATAGATTTGTTTAATTTCATCCACTATATTTAATGCAATACATCGCTTTTATATTTTGTTATATAATATACATATTTTATAGATAACGCAATTAATTAAAAACAGAGCCGCGGAGCATTGTCGGCCGGGGAGAATAAATGCGTTCAATTCTGTTACGTCACCTTAAAAAGATATTAATTCTTCTTTTTGGCGGAACCGTCCTGCTGATTGGGATTGTTTTAATTTTCCTGCCGGGGCCTTCTTTTATCGTGATTCCGGTCGGGCTCGCGATTCTGGCAATTGAATTTTCCTGGGCAAAAAAAATTCTTAAAAAAGTTCAAAATACGGCGGGAAACTGGATTCCGCGGAAATGGCGGGTTGACAAACCCGAAGAAAATATCTCAGCGGGGGGGGGTAAAAAAAACACAGGGGCGTCGCCACCCC